>ERZ1090880.611-NODE-611-length-19131-cov-5.395313_pt1 | contig 19131 bp, 21 predicted proteins | sample MGYA00478471_ERZ1090880 | MGnify/ENA primary metagenome ERZ1090880 (study PRJEB33644, sample SAMEA5815734) | chicken gut metagenome | biome: Chicken; feature: Gastrointestinal Tract; material: Caecum | place: Ireland | collected 2019-01-01 | study: A study of the... | reverse complement strand
GTCTCATCCGGCACGCTATGCACTCGTTGAGCTCGTCAATCTCCATGATGCGTCTTTGAGCTTTGAAGCAATTCATCGTGTTTTGTTCGGCGTTTCTCCTGAACATGTTTGCAGCGCCCTATTTAAAAAATACGAATTTTCTGATCATGCAATGCCCAATTCTCAGAAAATTGATTTGGTAAAAGGCAACGATACAAAGACAGTTTACCTGCTGAATCCAACTAAAAATTTAGCTGTCGGAAGCCTTCAGGAATTTCTTGACTCGTATGTCGCAGAAAATGGCGGTGAAGTGGATTACATTCACGGGGAAAATGTTGTACGCAGCCTTTCTGATCAAAAAGATGCGATCGGTTTCCTTTTGGAACCTTTGAAAAAAGCAGATTTGTTTCCTACTGTTATTGTTGACGGCGCGCTTCCCCGAAAAACTTTTTCGATGGGTGAAGCTTGTGACAAACGATTTTATTGTGAAGCGCGCAAAATCCGCTGAAACAACAGATCCGCTTGGGGCTATGGAATTTATATGATATTGACAACAAAACTCCTGTGCAGTTCTGCACAGGAGTTTTGTTTCTCAAATACCTTATCTTCTCTCTATTACGGATGATTTTTGACCATTCCTCCGTAGATAACGATATTATTTTAGCATATAGTAAACCTATTGTCAAGATGGTTAAGAAACTTTCTTTATATGCTGCTGTGCAAAACATTTTTATGATGAAAAGCAGATAAAAAGGCGCCGCACCTCTTCCGTACTCTGAAACGGTTCTGCCAATCCCATCAGGCGCATGAGATATGTTTTTTGGGGTTCAGCCAGCGGAAGTTCATGATACCACGCTTTCTTTTTCCCTGTTTCCTTATATCCAGAATAGAGTAAATACAAAAGTACATTTCCAAAACAAAAGTAGTCGAGATAAGGGGTATACCCATCTTCCGTCTTTATATAACGCGCCAAACCATAATCGATCAAAGAAATTTCCTTTCCTGTATCGAGTACATTGGATATGCTGATATCCCGATGGACAATTCCCCGATTATGGAGATACTCCATAACCTCCAAAAGCTGAGAGCCTATTCGGTATATTTCCGCATCAGAAAATTTCTTTTTCTTTTGAAACAGCAGCTTTTCGAGCGTTTCTCCCTTTTTATATTCCAAAATAAAAAAATATCCTTTGCTTAAATGATTGACAACACCTAAGAATTCCGGTATTGCAGGATGAGAGGCAGAAGAAAGGATTACAGCTTCATAGTGATTTTTCCTTCTATTTTTCTTCCATATCCGACGCCGAAAACGTTTCAGCACAACCCAATCGCCTTGCGGGCTTTTCGCCAAAAAGCAAACGCCATAACGGCCGCTTCCAAGCCGTGTGTAGACGGCATAGTCCCCTATCTTTCGCAGGGCCAGAGCCCTCTTCACCCTATTTTGTGCCCGCATTCCAGACAGAATTTAGAACCAGCTGGAATCTGCTTGCCGCATTCAGGGCAAAACATCGCCGTATTGATTCTTTCTCCGCAGGATAGGCAGAATTTCGAATTTGCAGGAATACTGGTACCGCATTTTGGGCAAACCGTCACAGCCGTATTCTGCGATGAAAAATTGGATTGGGCGGCATAATTCTGCGCAGCCATCGTATCCTGATACCCCTGTTGAGGATAGGGAGGATACATTCGTCCACTGGAGGAACCTGATACAAACCGTCCAAAAAAGCCACGCCTTTTATAATACGATTGGCCACGATTGGCATTTGGATAATATCCTTTGCTGCGGGAACGGGAAAAAAAGCTCATAAGCAATCTCCTTATTCGAAATTGAAGGAAAGCACAATTCTGCATTGTGCTTTCCCATACAGTTTAATTATATTGGCCGGTAAAGCAGTGTCAAGCAAAATAAAAAAAGTTTACAAATCCTCTTTCGATCAAAAAGAGGTATTTTGTACGGTTTCTTGCTGCCACTTCTTTATATATAAAGAAAACATCCTTCCTAATGAAGGCATGCAGGTTCATAATAGGTAGTAGGGTAAGCCCACATTCTCAAGAAACTATTAAAAAGCCTTATTCGCCTTCATCGCAAAACTAGCACACATTTAAATTGGGATACTAACATAATAACGCCTCAAATCGCAGATACCCAATCAGCGGCACCAGGATGGCACCGATAAATCAAAAACCGTTTTAAATCTCTTCCCGCTTTAAATAGCTTTGTGTATAAGCGCATACAGCAAAACACAATCCGCAGAGATCTGTTTCAATTCCGGTAGCTTGTTTCATCCGTTCAATTTGCATTTTTTTACATGCTTCTTTATGAAATAGTTCCTCCCGCTTCATTTTGACATCCCACAATTTTCCAGTTAACGCATCTGCCGGGCAATGCTCCACACAAACTCTACAATCGCCACATTGGCTTTCATCAATTGGGGAATCAGGTGATAATGGCGCATTGGTAATAAAACTGGAGAGACGGACCGCACTTCCGTACTTTTTCGTAACAAGCAGACAATTTTTCCCGATCCATCCTAATCCATCCCGTGTTGCCACAGTCTTGTGCGGAAGCGGCGTACACCAGTTTATATCCTGTTTCACTGCTTTTGTAGTGTTGGCAAAAGCGCAATATCCGTGTTTTCTTAAGTACGCTGTTCCACACAGGACAATGTCATCCAGCTTCGCATTCAGCGAATGATATGCATCATAGTACGCTTTCGTAGGGAAAGTCTGTAAATCCAGAACAATGTCTTGAGGAATCGGAACCGCAACGGAAACCCCAGTTTTCATCTCTCCATCCAAAACACCGGATAAATCTGCAACGCCCATCAGAGCTGCCCCTTTCTCCGTCAATAAAGAATACAAATCCCGCTTTAGCTGTTCCGTATCGGCCACTCCCTCTGTCCATACCGCTTTGTTTTATCACTATCACTTTTCAGCTGTAAAGAAAAACCTGCGAAAACCTAATATTACACCGCCGTTTTTCCTGATCGGATAAATTTTCTTTGCTCCTTCTACAATTTCATGCTCAAATTCGTTTCCACGCGTTTCTCCTAAAAAATCCAAATACGGACGCAGCCTTGTCCCCTTCACCCATTCTACCAAGGCTTTGTGATCTTCAAGACAATGATAGTACTTCGTTTCCCAGATATCAAAAGAAGTTGAGCAGTCTGCTAAAATATCAAAATAGGCAAGCGGTGTAAGCGTTTCATTGGGCTGCAGTTTGACTTTTTCAAGCCCCCATTTGGGCTCGGCTGCCGTTTCTTTTATAAGCTGAAACAATGGTTCTTCTCCATTCATGGGAATCTGGACGGCTAAAACACCTCCGTCATTCAGTTTATTCATCAAAGCTGGGATCAAAGTTTCATGGTCTGGGATCCATTGTAAACAAGCATTGGAAAAAAGCATATCATATGTCCCTTCCAGCTCCAATGCCCCGCAAAGGCCGAATTCCATATCCGGATGCAGGTTCCGTGCTTTTTCAATCATATTCGGTGAGTTGTCGATTCCGATAATATCAGATTCAGGGAAAACAGACTTAAGCACTGAAGTGCTGTTTCCCGGTCCACAGCCAATGTCCGCGATTTTTTTCGGCTTGCGGTTTATCATACGCATTGCTAAATCTACAGCTGGCTGTGTTCTTTGATTCTTAAATTTCAAATATTGACTTGAATTCCAGTCTGCCATTTTTGCACCTCTCAAATAGGATATCAGTTTGATAGCTAGCACAGCGACAATCGCGATTAAATGCAAACAGCTGTCCTTCTATTTCCGCCTCATTTTATTGTTGAGGATCAACGTACGCCCCTGCCTTTTCCAACACTATAAAACGCAGCAGAATGCCTATTGGGAAATGGAACAAAGTACTCCCTGACAAATTGTGTTGCCACAGTCGTTTGATCATGGAATTTCTTTTTCATTCCCGCCGGTAGACGCCCGGATCTCTTCTTCACGTTCCCTGCGCCAAATTTCGCACACGGCATCACAATCATCAAATGCAGGATCTGCAATAAAATACACCGCCCGACGAAGATTCCCTTCTGCTGTTTGGTCGTAGCAGCTGATTCCGCGCGTCCCAAGCATCTCAAGTGCACCTGCCGGATCGTTCCTACGGATCCAATCATGCGCATACTGAAGCCATTCTGCACGATACGCCTTTGGTTGCTGCGCAAACCAGCTGCATTCATCATATCCCCATGGATAATAGTCGACCGGTGTGTTCAAGTATTCCGGAGGCTGGCATCCATAGTTATCAATTTCCACAAAATAAGGTAAGCTTTTTGTTTCCCATCCACTATAAGTTAGACCGCCCATACTGCGTCCGAAAATAGAATTTCCCCATCCCAACACCAATCTGCACCGCTGTGGGCGTACACTGTCCGGCGCATGATACGGTTTATCTTCTGCAATGGCAACTGGGCGGATCGGATAACAATGAAAATCAAATATCAACCGCCCGCTTTCATCCAAAATCCCATGTGTATGTGCGTTTAATAAAACAAAATGGCGGCGTGCATGCTGCTTTGCATACATACGGATCTGATTCAAAACTTTCGACCAATTCCGATACCCTTCATCCTGTTCTCCTATCAGCAGTACCTGTCCATAGTGCAAAGCTTCAAATCCCAAATCAATATATAGGCATCCCCGAAAAAAGAACCACATTTGTGTTTCTTTCTGATTCATATCCGGTATGCTTCCGCCTTTTTCCCAATGATCCACATATGTCCCATCCGAAAAAAGCATTTTTTCATAGGAAAAATGGCGTCCAGTATACGGTTCGTCAAACGCTTTGCACACAAATTCAGGTATTTCAAAATCGGAAAAACAGTGATATGCAGTTTCAAAAATGCAGGCTTCGAAAATAATGTCCGGATCTTCTTCATGAATATCCTGTATTTCCTTCTGAATTGCCGGATAAGCAGCTGCTTCTGAAATATTCGGTATCCATGCACAATTTGCGCGTCCGACATATTTAACGCCACACTCACGGATCAATTGGCGGCAGCGCAGCCGATACACCTCTTTTTCCGGCAGGAAATCATCCGTATTTAAACAATGAAGTGTCATGGCACGCGAAAGATAGCGGCGAAGCACCTCTTCCGAAATCGCACCATCAAATGAAAAATGAAGTCCTATATTTGCAGGATGCATGAAAACTCCCTCCTTTTGTTCCATCATACAAAACGTACGGATAACCGTCAAGTATGCTTTTCACTTTTCCGAAAAAAGATGCTTGACAAAGCGTATAAAAAATTTTATAATCAAACAAGAACAAATGTTCTTTTTCTGAGGTGGATCATATATGGATGTATACGAAAAATTAAGGATTTTAACGGATGCAGCAAAATACGATGTGGCCTGCACATCCAGCGGGGTAGATCGCACGGGTTCAAAAGGCGGCATTGGCAGCGCTCAGGCCTGCGGGATTTGTCACAGTTTTGCTGCCGATGGCCGCTGTATCTCCCTTTTAAAAGTTTTAATGAGTAACGCTTGTGTATATGACTGCAAATACTGTATCAATCGGCGTTCAAATGATATTAAGCGCACATCCTTTACTCCGCGTGAGCTTGCAGATCTGACAATTGGTTTTTATCGCCGAAACTATATTGAAGGACTTTTCTTAAGCTCCGGCGTCTTGCGAAACCCGGATTATACCTGTGAACAACTGATTGAAACGCTTTCTATCCTGCGGTCGGAATATCAGTTTCGTGGATATATCCATGTTAAGGCAATCCCTGGTGCAGACGATCTATTAATACAAAAGCTCGGGCTTCTCGCGGATCGCATGAGCGTTAATATTGAATTGCCCTCAAAAGAGGGGCTTTCCGCACTGGCTCCTGACAAATCTAAAAAATCCATTCTACATCCAATGGGACTGATTACCTCTGGGATCCGCGAAAACACAACGGATATTATACGCTATCGTCATGCCCCAAAGTTTGTGCCAGCCGGACACAGCACGCAAATGATTATAGGAGCAACACCCGATAACGATTTGAAAATCTTGAGGCTTACCCAATCGCTATATCGGAAATATGAATTGAAGCGTGTGTTTTTTTCGGCGTATATCCCTATGCAAAGCCATGCACTTCTTCCTTCTCTTGATACAAAGCCACCTCTGCTGCGCGAGCACCGCTTGTATCAAGCGGATTGGCTTCTGCGCTTCTATGGATTCGATGCCGATGAACTGTTGGACGACGCACATCCTAATTTTAATCCCATACTGGATCCCAAATGCAATTGGGCAATCAATCATATGGAATTATTCCCGGTAGAGGTCAACCGTACTTCTTATGAAATGCTTTTGCGCGTACCGGGTATCGGCGTTAAAAGTGCTAAACGTATTGTTTCGGCAAGGCGGACAGGATCTCTCGATTTCCCTGATTTAAAACGGATTGGCGTGGTGCTGAAGCGTGCCCAGTATTTTCTTACCTGTAAAGGGCGGATTGCTGAAGGACTGCGCGTAACGGAAAATGGCATTTTACGTGCATTGATTTCTGAAAAAACAGGATTTTCTTTTTCCGAACATGCAGAAAGCGCCGTTCAGCTTTCTTTATTCTCCCCTGACATTCCAACCAGAGAGGACGTACAGCAATGCCTGACTGGACAAATATAATATATCTTTACGACGGCAGTTTTGACGGCTTTCTCTGCTGTGTATTCGAAAGCTATGCAACCCACGAAATACCGGATGATATCATCCCGGATCATCTATTTGTGCAGGAAGTTCTCTGGGGAACACGGCAAATCGAAACAGACGGCGGGCACGCCGAACGTGTTCTCCATAAACTAAACGACATTCTGGGGAAAAATGGCCTTCGTCTGATTCGGTGCGCTTTCTTATATGGGCTCCCTGGAAAAGAAAAAGCATTGCTGCGCTTTATCCGCTTTAGCTTGGTGCATGGAAAAGCAGCACTCAACATGCTTGGACGCAAGGAAACAGCGGCGGTATATGATATGGAAAAAGCCGTATTAAATGAAGCGCATCTTTTAAAAGGCTTTCTCCGATTTTCTGATTATCACGGCGCATTGCTTGGCACAATTCAGCCAAAGCATTATGTACTGCCTTTATTAAAACGGCATTTTGCCGAGCGATACCCGGAAGAATATTTTATAATATTCGATCAAAGTCACAAAATGGCTCTTCTTTACCGCCCCTATACTTCCCGTATCATTCTTGTTGATTCATTTGAACCACCATCGGAAACGTCCTGCCCTGAACGCCAATTTCGCCGCCTTTGGCAGGAGTATTATGATGCGATTGCTATTAAGCAGCGTAAAAACCCGCGCTGCCGTATGACGCATATGCCTAAGCGTTTCTGGGCATGCATGACCGAATTTCAGGAAAAGGAAACAGAAACAGCCCCTCTTTTGACCATTCCCTCTTCCTTCCCAAAGCTTTCCGATAAAAAACTTTGATCCTTTTTTATACATCTGCCAACTGCGATACGCCGCTTTCAAGGGCGTATCCTTTTTGCCTATTTATATGGGAAATCGAAAAGCTTAAGCTTGCAATCTGTGTTGTACCGGCTTATCCACCTTCCCATCCTGCTTTTGTCTATACTGCCATTGTTCTTATACAAAAAGCACCCTGATATAAAATATCAAGGTGCTTTTTGTATAAGGCCACATCAATTTGCTTCTTTCGCTTCTTCCTCTTTTTTTTGTGTATTTGCCTGCTGTTCTGCAGCAACTGCAGAAGGCTGGGCGCCGCCTGAACGCGGAGCACGCACAGCCTGCCTCGTTGCTTTTAATTCCTGCAAAGAATTGGCAAGCAACTCTTCCGCTTTTTTGAGCATCGTCTCAACATATTCGTTCGCAGCCCGTTTCAATTCGCGGTTCTGCGCATTTGTCTGCGTAATAATCTCTTTGGCCCTCTCTTGGCTTTGTTTCACAATTTCACTTGTATCCACCAATTTTTTAGCGCGTTCTTCTGCAATTTTGACAATGGAATCCGCTTCCTTGCGTGCATCGTCAATAATGGTTTTTCTGTCTTCAACGATCATTTTTGCCTGTTTCAGTTCGGAGGGCATGTTGAGACGAATATCATCCAGCGCATCACGAATTTTATCAATATCTACAATGCTTTTCCCTCTTGACAGCGGAACAGATAAAGCCGTATCCAGAATATCATCAATTAAATCAAGATTTTCACGTATTGTCATCCTTACATACCTCCCTGACTTTCCGCACTGCGGTCAAATCGTCTAGACACAATATCCAGTATTTCCGCAGGAACAAAATCGCTGATATCTCCGCCAAAGCCGGCTATCTGCTTCACCAAACTGGAGCTTAAATACATGTTCTGATCTCGTGTCGTCAGAAACACCGTCTCTGCATCCGGATTCAGTTTTTTATTTGCAAGTGCCATCTGAAATTCATATTCAAAATCAGAAACAGCACGCAGTCCCTTTACGATTGCACACGCACCAACCCGCCGCACATAATTTGCAAGCAATTCATTCATTACATCTACTTTTAAATTCGGCAGATGGCCTGTGCATGCCCGGATTAGCGCAACCCGCTCTTCCAATGTAAAGCTTGGTGACTTATCGGCATTCACGCTTACCGCCACAATTACTTTATCAAATAGTCCACATGCACGTGTAATAATATCTAAATGTCCTTTGGTCACCGGGTCAAAACTGCCGGGACAAACCGCAACTCTCATTCTGCTTCCGATCCTCCAAAAGTTTTTTATCTGCTTTCACTTTTCCGGTACGCTGATACCGAAATCCTTCCATATCGGTACTCCCGCGTCCGGACAAACCCCATGACCTCTTCTGGAAGGCTGTCTGAACGTTCATGCTCACACAGAATCACACCGGAATCGGTCATCACACCCGGCAACAAGAGAAGTGCGGCCTGCGCATATCCTTTGGAATAAGGCGGGTCCAAAAAAGCAATATCAAATCGCTCTTTTGTTGTTTTTAAAAAGTCCTGATAATCCATAGCAGCCACCCGTGCCAGCGAAAAAAGGCCGCTTATGTTGAGGTTCTGTTTCGTAATATCCTGCGAACGGCGGGCATGGTCTACAAATACACAAAAGGATGCGCCACGGGAGAGCGCTTCAATTCCCATCTGTCCGGAACCGCAAAACAAGTCTAAGACCCGTGCTCCCTCTATTTCAAACTGTATTGCACTGAAAACTGCCTCTTTAACTTTTTCTGTCGTCGGACGTACATCCACTCCATCCAATGTCTTCAGAACACGGCCTTTTGCCGCTCCAGTAATAACTCGCATAGCTCCCCCTAATCAAACATCAGTGTCTTTTTATTTTTCCGATATACACTTAAGACAAGGCCGATTGCCACATAGCTCACTACCGCAGAAGTACCGCCGGCACTGAAAAACGGAAGCGTTACGCCAATAACAGGAAGTACACACAGAACCATTCCAATATTAACAACAATTTGGAAAAACAACATAGCAAATACGCCAGAACAGATTAACGTTCCCGCCGTATCCTTCGACATTCTCGCAACCATTAATATTCTAACACATAATGCCGTAAGAAGCAACAGAACCAGCAGGCATCCGACAAATCCCATTGTTTGACCGATATAAGAAAAGATAAAGTCATTATGCGCTTCCGGTACAGAAACCAGATTTTCGTCTGAAAACAACCCACGGCCAAATAACTGTCCTGAACCCAGTGCATTCCGTCCCAGATATTGCTGCCATCCTCTTCCTGAACCGCTTAAATATTGTTCCGGATGCTGTGCTGCCAAAAAGCGTTCTTTTAAGAATTCCGGCAAAAGAAACTGCCATACAAGCGGAGCCGCCGCGACAAGACTTACCAATCCAACCGCTATTAATCGCAAGGATAGCCCAGCTGTAAACATCATAACAAGAAAAATCATCAAAAAAACCATCGCGGTGCCATAATCACTCTGGATCACAATCAAAGCAACAGGGAACATCGCATGCAGGCACAAAAGCAAGAATTCCTTTAAATGATTAATCCGGTTTCCTACATAAGAAAGATGCATAGAAAATGTCAAGATAAAGGAAAGCTTTAAAAGCTCAGAAGGCTGGAACGTTGTCACTCCTAAGCTGAGCCATGCCCGGTCTGTAGGCGCATCAGGATTAGGCGCTACACCGATTACAAAGGTTAAAAGGACAAGCCCTACTGTAAGCGGCGCATGCAATTTCCACAACTTCATCATTGCCTCATAATCCATCGCCGACAAAAACAGCGCCACAATAACGCCGATCAAGATGGCAGCCCCTTGCACAACCAGCACTTTTAACTGCCTCTGTCCGGTATAATAAAAGGAAAACAGGCAGCTCATACTGATAGCGGAACAAATCAGGCAGATTCCCAACGTAACCATATCCAGCGATTTTATAAATCCCCTCGTCTTTTCAAAAAACGAATGCATGTATGCTCCTTTCCTCCCATGACAGATAAACTATACAATCAGAATAATCCGTCAATCACACCGTTTTCATCAACATCAATACGCTCTGCAGCCGGTACTTTCGGCAATCCCGGCATTGTCATGATCGCACCCGTATACACAACAATAAACCGAGCGCCTGCGCTCACGCGAACATCCTTAACCGTTATGGTAAACCCGCTTGGCGCTCCAAGCAGCTTTGGATCGTCTGAAAGCGAATACTGCGTTTTCGCTACACAGATCGGCAGTTTGTCCATGCCGAGCGCTTCAATATCACGGATTGCTTTTTTCGCAGCAGAAGTATAGGCGACATGCCCTGCATGGTAAATTTTCTCAGCAACAATCTGGATTTTTTCTTCAATAGAAGAATCTGTATCATATATTGGCGCAAACCGTGTTGCTCCTTCATTTTTTTCAATTACATCGCATACCGTTTTCGCCAGCTCAATTCCACCGGCCCCGCCTTTTGCGAAAACATCGGAATAAGCATGAGGCGTTCCCTTTTGATCACAGTATGCGGAAACCAATGCAATTTCCGCCTCCGTATCCGTATCAAAGTGGTTCATTGCCACGACAACCGGCACACCATACAGGCGCATATTGTCAATATGCGCCCCCAAATTGGCTATACCGTTTTTCAAAGCATCCAGATTTTCTTCTGCAAGCTTTTCTTTCGGAACGCCGCCATTGTATTTTAGGGCGCGAATTGTTGCAACAATGACAATGCAAGACGGCTGAAAACCGCCAATGCGGCACTTTATATCTAAAAATTTTTCTGCTCCCAGATCGGATCCAAAGCCAGCTTCCGTAATGGTATAATCCGCTAATTTCAAGGCAAGCCGTGTTGCAATAATAGAATTACACCCATGGGCAATATTTGCAAAAGGCCCGCCATGCATGATGACAGGTGTATTTTCTAATGTTTGCACTAAATTTGGTTTTAATGCATCCTTCAATAAAGCTGCCATTGCCCCTTGCGCATGCAAATCTCTTGCAAATACCGGCCGGTTGTCATATGTATATCCTATGAGAATAGAAGCCAACCGATCTTTCAGATCTTGCAAACCAGATGCCAAACACAAAATGGCCATAATTTCTGTCGCAACTGTTATCTGAAAGCCCTCTTCCCGTGGAACGCCGTTCATTTTTCCGCCTAAACCAACGTTAATAAAACGCAGCGCACGGTCATTCATGTCAAGACAACGTTTGAATAAAATCCGTCTTGGATCAATTCCCAATGCGTTTCCCTGCTGCAAATGATTATCAATCAAAGCGGACAGCAAGTTATTAGCAGAGGTAATAGCGTGCATATCGCCGGTAAAATGCAGATTGATATCCTCCATCGGGACGACCTGTGCATATCCGCCGCCGGCCGCTCCCCCTTTTATGCCAAAAACCGGTCCCAAAGACGGCTCACGCAAAGCAATGATCGCTTTCTTCCCGATTTGTTTCATCGCTTCACCCAGTCCGACCGAAGTTGTGGTTTTCCCTTCCCCAGCCGGCGTTGGATTAATCGCTGTAACCAAAATCAGTTTTCCGTCCGGACGGCCGGAAAGCGAGCGGTATAAAGCATGATCCAGCTTACATTTATACTTTCCGTACGGTTCAATATAAGATTCGTCAATTCCAAGCCCAGCTGCAATATCTGCTATCGGCTGCATTGAAGCCTGCTGCGCAATCTTAATATCCGAAAGCATCTGATCTCCTCCTGTTATTCTCTCAATAATTGGTTTCAGTATACCATATCGCACGCTTTAACGCAAATTCTTTTCTCGGTCATCGTGAAATATCTGTAATGTTTATATGTCAAAATTTTTATGACAAATTTGTAAGCCTTCTTGTCATACAGATGTCATACGGCAGCCTTACACTATCCATAAGGATTTAAGAGGAGGCTATTCATATGAAGAAGAAAAAATGGATCTTGTTTTCGTTTTTTGCGCTTATCATCACCGCTGTAGCATCTTTATATGCGCTGCGGCCGGATCTGCGTTTCTTAACCGTACAAGCCCTTCAAACGCCATTCCGGAATGTTCGGCTTGCTCAAACAGCCGTTCCGGATTCTTCCTTGCGCAGCGTCTCGATTGAAGAGCTGCAGGATACGGAATCTTTGACCGCATACGACCAATCGCTTATGCTTATCAATGAAGATTATCCGCTAAAGGAAAACTTTTCTCCCTCCATCTCGGCATATCAGGATACCGGATATCAATTAAACAGTTGTATGGTTAAACAGTTTGAGGCGCTTTCAGCAGCTGTTTCGGCAAAAACAGGGGGCACGCTTTATATAACCAGCGCAGCGCGTACCTATCGTGAACAAGTGGAAATCAAAGAAGAGCAGCCCGACACTGCCGCCGATCCCGGAGAAAGCGAACATGAAAGCGGCCTTGCTGTTGATATCTGTACAGATGGTTTTGCCGGAAGCGCTTTTTTGAAATCCGCCGCCGGACAATACGTTTACGAGTACGGCTGGCGCTATGGCTTTATCCTTCGGTATCCTCTTGGAAAAAACAGTATAACCGGGATTCCATTTGAGCCATGGCATATTCGCTATGTTGGAAGACCGCATGCGTATATCATGTATCAAAACAATCTGACATTGGAAGAATATATTCATGCATTGGAACCTGGGAAATTTTATAGCTCCTGTGGATACCTGATCAGCCGGCAAAAAGAAGGGGATTCACTGCATATCCCGCAGAATGCATCAAATATCCATATCTCATCCGACAATACCGGCCACTATATCATCACCTGTCGAATTGCCGCATAAAATTATTTCCTAAAAACAAGAAAGCCCGCAGGGTAATCTGCGGGCTTTACCTATTCCTGCTTATGTATCAGGATCAATCATAGTCATTATAATTTTTCCGAGGGCGTCTTCTGCGTTCCGGCTGCTTCATATCCGAAAATTTTTCATCACTTGAAGACATGAACTTTGCCAACATATCTTCAAAAGATGCCGGCCCGCGAGCCTGCTGTGTACTTTTTTGATCATAAAAGCGTCTATTGGTGTTATTACCATTTCCGGCACGGAAATTATTTTGCCGGCCGCCCTGCTGCGGCCTGCCTCCGGCAGATGCCGAGCCAGCGCGTTCCCCACGCTCCCGTTTAAATGAAGCCGATCCCTCTTGGGGAAGTGCACGCTTGATAGAAAGGCTGATTTTCCCGTTATCGCCAACACTTAGGACTTTAACTTTAACGACCTGCCCCTCTTTGAGATACTCAGATATGTCGCTGACGTATGCATGCGAAATTTCCGATATATGTACCATCCCTACTGCACCGTCATCCAACTCAATAAATGCACCAAATTTTGTAATGCCTGTGACCTTTCCCTCAATAATCGAACCTACTTCATGCGGCATATAACCAAACAATCCTCCTGCAAGCTATTCTTTCCGATTGGGATCAACAAAAACCTCTTCATCCGGAAAAGCAAACCCAAGCTTTTCACGCGCAATCCTCATTATATACTCGGTATTTTCTCCCGAATTCAGAATATCCGTGATCTCACTATTGATATACTCCTGCTCTTTCAATTCGTTCTGCACAGAAGCGAGTTCTTCTTTCCGTTTTGCAATATCCATTTGCATCACAGTAAACGAAACAACCACATAAACGGTAAATGCCAGAAACGCGACACGAAGAATCGTGTGCTTTTTTGATTTTGTTTTCCGCGTCACGTTTTCCCCTCCAGTACAAATCGAAACGTATATTCAGGTATCATTATTATACAATATTTTATTTTGTATTTTCAAGCGAATTCCGTCGTTTTCTAAAAAAAACTTTCAGCCGGAAACATACACGCCTTAACTTCCGCCATACAAAAGCGCATAACAGATAGAGCGGATGAAATAAGATACGGACAATCCGTATAAGAAACCCGATGGCTGCTTTCAGTATACGCAAGACAATGGGGCTGAGTAAAAGAAAATAAAGCACACACCCCATAAACATGCCAAATAAGAAAAACCAACGCACCACGCCGCCTGCATAAGCGATCACGCAGAAAAAAGAAACAAAAAACGTCCCGATTCCCCAGAATACATCTTCTACAATCACAGCCGCGCGGTGATGCGGGATAAAATATCGGATCAAGCGAAAACCGTCAAATAAAAGGCCCGGCAAAATTCCGGCGGCGCAGAAACAAAGAAAAGCCTTTGCACTGTTTTGCATATAGATTCACCGCTTATCGAAAAAGGCGCGACCAGAAGGACTGTTGTTTTTTATGCTTCTCTTCCTCTTGATAGATCATGGCACGTACAACCCCATCCATCGTCAGTTCTCCGCTTTCCACATCTAAAAGTCCGATATGTAAATTTTCTCCTCGAATCTCCAGCACACCATTTTCCGTATGCAGCAACACAGCACGCTCGTCAAAACTGTCGATATCGTTTACGCCCGAAATGGAAAGCCGCTTGCAGTCCTCTAAAATTAAATGATGCGCACGCGGTAGCTGCATTGTTCCATTGGCCATAAATATCCCTCCATACTGTAGGTTAATTAAAACGTATGGAGAAAAAATGCTTTTTATGACTCCACTACTTCATAATTTGAAAGAGCGCTTTCCTTAGTTGTCTGCTCATTTAGCGCCGTAACCCTTACTTTAGTATACCGGGCGCCCATAGAAATCTCGATAATATCCCCTATTTTCACATTGTAAGAAGCTTTCGCAACTGTGCCGTTAACTGTAATTTTACCGGCATCACAAGCCTCATTCGCAATCGTCCTGCGCTTAATCAGCCGCGTTATTTTTAAATATTTATCCAGACGCATAAATTACTCCTTTAAAAAACAAAATAGACCGCCCGGCAACCGGACGATCTATCGGCTCTCGCGCAAATTATTTCACGAGATCCTTTAAGCTTTTACCAGCTTTAAAAGCCGGAACTTTGCAAGCAGCGATATCAATGCTTTCGCCGGTCGCCGGATTCAAACCTTTTCTTGCAGCACGGTCGCGGACTTCGAATGTGCCGAAACCTACGAGCTGAACTTTGCCGTCGTTTTTCATACCTTCCGCAATTGCCTGAAGTGTTGCGTTCACCGCTTTTTCAGCGTCTTTTTTGGAAAGTTCCGCTTTTTCCGCTACAGCGGCAACCAATTCAACTTTCGTCATTGTTGTACCTCCTACAAACAGTTTTCTGTTTGATAAAATAATGATATATTCAGAGGGGAGTCCCCTTGAATGACAAGATTATTTTTTTGCCTCATTCCATAAACGATCGAGTACGCTACTATCTGTGTGCAGTAAATCAATCTGTTCCTTATCGGCCATTTCCTCTACCTTTGTGAAACGGGAAATAAACTTTTCACACGCTCGCGTCAAAAGCTCTTCGGGATCCATATCATAAAGACGAGCCACATTGACCGCTGCAAACAAAGTATCACCGATTTCTTCCGCAATATGAGCGGTATTTTTCTCGTCCATAGCTGAGCCAAGCTCCGCTATCTCGCTTTGAAGATCTCGGAACGCCGAAGACGCGTCCGTATAATCCAAACCTGCTTTCCGTGCACGAGACTGTACTTTTTCACTGCGCATCAAAGCGGGCAGCTGTTTGGGGACTGCGTTCAATGTTTCTGCGGCAGTTTTTTGCCCTTTTGTTATCTTCTTAATTTGATTCCAATTATCCAAAGCCTCTTCCGCATTTTCTGCTCTAACATCAGAAAAAACATGCGGATGCCGGACAATAAGCTTTCGGCAGATTTCATCTGTCACATCAGCAAAAGAAAAGCTATTGTTTTCTTCCTCTATCTGCGCGTGAAACACCACTTGAAGCAAAACATCCCCCAGTTCTTCTTTCAGCATGGATGGATCATGGCAATCGATAGCTTCAACGGCCTCATAAGTTTCTTCAATTAAATTTTTCCGGATAGATTCATGCGTCTGCACACGATCCCACGGACAACCATTTTCTCCGCGCAAAATCCGCATAATCGCGCACAGATCGTCGATTGAATAGCGTTCCTTACGCACAAAATCCATAAAACGCTCCTTTTTCCTGATACCGCCTGCTTATTGTAACGCATCGCTTCCGTTTTTTCAAGTGTTTTTCTTATGCCGGACAAAGGAAAAATCAGATCGCCGGACAACCCGAAAGAGGAAAAGCGCAGCCACATAGGCAAGCGCACCGACCGCGATACTGACTATAGCTATTATACTATCGGAGACGGTGTTTGTCAAAGCTTTCTGCACAAGAAACGCAGAAAAAGCCGACAAAAGCGCGCTCAAAAGCGGTTTTAACAAAATTCCGGTGACAGACAGGCCGATGGGAAGCACTTTGCGCAGCGAAATAAAGGAAAAAATAGAAATAGACAAATAACACAGTAGCGTACCAATAGCAGCGCCAATAATGTGGATAGATGGCAGCCGGATCAGCGTGAGATTGGCAAACAGCTTGATAGCCGCACCGCATATTACAGCTTTAAACGGAAGGTCGGCTCGGCCAATTCCTTGCATAATCGATTGATATGGAGCTAAAAAGGCAAAAAAGAAAGATGAAATCGCTAAAATTGGTAGAATTACAGAACCCACTGCCTGCATGCCGGGCAGAGAAGGGTACAAAATCCGGAGGGCAGGCGTCGTAACAGCTGCTAACCCAAGCGACATAGGTGCGGCCATTAAAACCGTTATTTTCAAGATCTTGGTCACTTGCGCCGCGAGCTCATACTCTCTTTTAGAAGCCCATGCTGCCGTTATGCCAGGCAGCGCACTTTTTCCAAATACAGCGGAAAAGGCAGGAACAATATGGAACAGCGTCATACAGCTCATAAAGACACCGTATAAAAAGGTTGACAGAGATTCACCTGAAGATAAATAAACCGAATAACGGGAAGCCGGGCTTTCGGCCGTTAACGCCGCTTGCAGCTGGTGCTGGATCGTTACAGTATCAATCATGGTGGACAGCTGCATAACAGCAGCAGACAGCGCAATCGGTACAGCAGTATGTAAGAGCTCTTTGCAGATTTTGCGGTAAGGTGTTTTTCCCGCTTTATGATGCTTCTGTTTTTTGTGAAACAGGAAAAGATAAATGCTTCCAGCAGCCGTACTTAGTGTAACACCAACCATCGCTGCGGCTGATGCAAATGGGATTGCTGCTTGGATTGCGGCATCCCTTGTTTCGCAATAGGTACCATACACAAGTCCACCCGCATCAAAATCCTGCATTCCCTTCTGTATGGCAAAATAGGCAAACAATAATCCACCCAACGCTTTCACTGCGGCTTCTATTACCTGTACCATAGCCGTAGGGCGCATATCAGAACAGCCTTCATAATAACCGCGGAACGCTGCCATTATACAACAGAATAGAATAGCAGGCGACAGTGCTAAAACAGACCATACTGTCTGCGGGCTGTTTACCCATCCTGAAAAAGGCTTTGCAAGCAATGCGGCCGCTGCGCTCCCCATGACGCCGATTCCTATAAACAAAAGCATCGAAGCCTTCAATATTCGGCCTGCCGGCTTTCCTTTCGAAAGGCAAGATGAGGTCATTCGAGCTGTTGCGGCGGAAAGCCCACTGACCGCTAAAGCATATACCGTCGTATATATCGTATATGCAGAGGTAAAATAGCCCATTCCCGTTTCCCGCAGCAAAGACGCAAGCGGTATTTTAAACAATGCGCCTAATAGCTTAACCACTGCCATAGAAAGCATTAAAACAGCTGAGCCATAGAGAAAACTTCGTTTGTTATGCCGTAACAACCCCATCACTCCCTGATCATAAAAAAACCCTTACAGGGTCGATCCATATTGTTTTTTTCTGTAGTTTATGGTGTATTTACACTAAACAGCATATACCTAAATGGAAAATTTTAATTTTTTAGTCCTCCCTTTTCTGTTTTTTGTTTGCTTCAACCTTAAACGAATCTATACACCCTACATACAGGATTTATAGATGTGCATGATCCATACCAGTTCCAGATTTCAGACAGACAGAAATTTGCCCCGATGAACATCCAAAGATTTCCATGTAGCACATTATAAAAAGTAAGACTATCATCTATAAGGATGATAGTCTTATTTTCGCTATTTTATACCACAAGTTACGCACTTAACGGCGTATAGTAACACTACATTTTACTTGTGCAGTATCGGCGACAGCCGCTTATACAAAAGCCCGACTAAAACCGACGTCAAAATCCCCTTTAACAGATTAAAGGGAACGGTTGCAAACAAGACAAGCGTTTCAAAACTGTTAATTGCCGGGTTTACCTGGTTGCCCATTTCGATTACGGCGTCCATTGGGAAATTAGCCAATGCAACATAAGCCGGAAGGAGAACATACAAATTCATCAGCGCTCCCACCAGCGTCATAGAAAGTGTTCCGACAGACATTCCAATTACAGCATTTTTCAACGATTTTCTATGCCGATAAAATAGAGCAGCAGGTATGATATACGCACAGCCAATAACAAAGTTTGCAAGTTCCCCCACACCGGCTGTCATCGTGCCGTTTAATAAAAGGTTCAATAGGACCTTCACTAACTCAATGCAAATTCCTGGTATCACCCCCAGGGCAAAAGCGCCAATCATAACGACAACTTCGCTTAAGTCGATCTCGTAAAAGCTTGGTGCAAAAAAAAGCGGTATTTCAAACAGCATGAGGATTGCTGCAACTGCGCCTAATACACCAACTTTAGCGATTGTTTTCAGCTGCATCTTGTTTTTAGTAACTGTTTTTGGCCTTGTGTTTTGTTCCATGAAGAGAACCTCCTAAAAATATTTATAGAAGAGTCTGTCTTTTGG
>ERZ1090880.607-NODE-607-length-19263-cov-8.872397_pt1 | contig 19263 bp, 16 predicted proteins | sample MGYA00478471_ERZ1090880 | MGnify/ENA primary metagenome ERZ1090880 (study PRJEB33644, sample SAMEA5815734) | chicken gut metagenome | biome: Chicken; feature: Gastrointestinal Tract; material: Caecum | place: Ireland | collected 2019-01-01 | study: A study of the... | reverse complement strand
ACTGCTCGAAGGCTACCTTCCATAATCCCTTCACAAAGACTTCCACCAGCCGTCTCTTCTCTGGACATCCGGCGATTATGTACTCCTCCTTGTCACTGCATTTCATACATATGATAAAGTTATTAAAAGTATTATATGTGCAAAAACACCAGTTTGTCAACAAAAATAAAATAAATTTGTGAGCTTTTTACTTTAACCGGAAAAAGGTTGACATTATTTTCTAGAGAATATATACTAAAAACCAACTGATCGTGGTCATGTTATGATTTCAGGTTAGTTCAGTTTAATATTAAGCATGCTGGTTCTGGGCCAGCCGTTACAAGTTCCGAAAGGATTCATAGAGAAACCGGTGGGAATCCGGTACGATCCCGTCACTGTATTAGGGAGTTTCAAGATATTATGTCACTGGATGGAGGAGTCTGGGAAGGCGTCTTGAGGCGATGATCTTAAGTCAGGAGAACTGCTTGTAATGATATTTTGCATGATTCTTACGGATGATAAGAAGGTGCTTTTTTGTATGCATAAATTTATCTTATAGTGTGGTTTTTAGACGCTTTCGGATTTTGTGCTGCAAGTCCTTTCACACAGGGATGTTCTGTTCCTGTTTTTTTCCTGCAAGATTCATTATAGAAACTTTGTACACAGCAGATAATAGGAAGGAGTGAAAAGTAAAGTAGATGAAAAACAGAAGAAGGGGGAAAGGGGATGAAGAAATATAATTTCTTAAACCGGATCCTGCAGATCATGATTGTTCTTTTTGGGATCAGTTTCCTGACTTTTCTACTGACTTACATGGCGCCGGGGAATCCGGTCCGGGCTATGTATGCAGCCAGCGGCACGATACCCGGCGAACAGATCCTGGAACAGACCAGGGAATCTCTGGGACTGAATGAGCCTTTCCTTACACAATATGTAAACTGGCTGGCGAACTGCTTTCACGGAGACTTCGGGACTTCATATTCTTACAGCAGGCCAGTCCTTGACCTGATGCTGGACAGACTGTGGCCTACGCTGCAGCTTGCCCTGGGGTCGCTGGTTCTGATGCTGGCAGTGGCAGTGCCTATCGGGATCCTTTACCCTGGCCTTTGCTATGGCGGCAAAGTATACCAGACAGGTGCGGACAGCTTTTTTGGAAGAACTGAACCAGGATTATGTTACCAGTGCCAGATGCAGGGGAATACCGGAACATGTGATCTTATGGAAACATGTGCTGCCCAATTCCATTCTTCCCCTATGGAAGTCCTTCCGGGAGAGCGGATCGGCAAAGAAAGCCTTCACCCATATACACAGGCTTTGATGGGAGCTGTCTTTGATCTGCATATGGACTTTGACGAACCTATTAAAAGTATAGAAGGGGAAGCGCCCAGTCCTTTGAATATACCGGAGGGCTGTCCTTTCTAGAACCGGTGCAGGCAGTGTATGGAAATCTGCCGGAAGATAAAACCGGCTCTGAAGAACATATCGGAGGATCATCAGGTAGCCTGTCATTTATATGAGAGAAAGAATTGCTTTTTTCACAGGAATCCCCTATAATGGAACGGAAACGGAACCAGCCCCAAAGGGGCAGTTCACGAAAAAAGGAAAAGGGGTAAATTATGCTGAAAGGAAAAACAGTTGTGCTGGCAGTGACAGGAAGCATTGCCGCATACAAGATCGCTTCCCTTGCCAGCGCCCTGAAAAAGCTTCATGCTGACGTACACGTGCTGATGACAAAAAACGCAGAGAACTTCATTAATCCCATTACTTTTGAGACTCTGACGGGAAATAAGTGCCTGATCGATACTTTCGACAGGAACTTTCAGTACAATGTGGAACATGTGGCACTGGCAAAAAAAGCAGATGTGGTTATGGTGGCTCCGGCTTCGGCCAATGTAATCGGGAAGATCGCCCATGGCATTGCCGATGACATGCTGACCACCACAGTGATGGCCTGCCGCTGCAAAAAAATCTTTGCGCCGGCTATGAATACCCAGATGTTCGAGAATCCCATTGTTCAGGATAATCTGAAGACACTGGAGCACTATGGCTGTGAGGTGATCAGTCCGGCTTCCGGTTATCTGGCCTGCGGAGATACCGGTCAGGGGAAAATGCCGGAACCGGAGCTGCTTCTCCAGTATATCTTAAAGGAGATCGCTTTCCCGAAAGATCTGGAGGGAAAGAAGGTTCTGGTCACTGCAGGACCTACTCAGGAACCCATAGATCCGGTGCGGTACATTACCAATCATTCATCCGGGAAAATGGGCTATGCTCTGGCAAAGATGGCCATGCTGAGAGGGGCTCAGGTTACCCTGGTGTCGGGTCCTGCAGCGATAACGCCGCCGGAATTTGTAGAAGTGGTTCCTGTGGTAACTGCAGAGGATATGTTCCAGGAAGTGACCAGCCGGGCAGGAGAACAGGATATTATCATCAAAGCAGCGGCAGTGGCGGACTACCGGCCCAAAACTGTCAGCCAGGAAAAGGTGAAGAAACAGGGAGAGGATATTTCCCTGGAGATGGAAAGGACCAGGGATATTCTCAAATATCTGGGAGAGCATAAGAAACAGGGACAGTTTCTCTGCGGATTTTCTATGGAGACAGAGAATATGCTGGAAAATTCCAGGAAAAAACTGAAAAACAAAAATCTGGACATGATCGTGGCCAACAATCTCAAGGTAGAAGGAGCAGGATTTGCCGGAAATACCAATGTGATCACCATGATCACAGAAAATGAGGAAGTTTCACTTGAAAAAATGTTAAAAGAGGAGGCAGCCTTAAAAATTCTGGACCAGATTTTAAAGAACATGGCACAGGCGTAAAATCAGGCCTGAACCTTAAAGAACAAGAGCAGAAAGAGATTTCTGTGCCAAAAGTATTGTATCTCAAAAAAGAACGATAACAAGGAGGCAATTATGAATCATTATCAGAACACAGCAGCCAGGCGGACGCCTGGAGACAACAGACGACAGATCAGAAGTATGGTGCAGACCGCCATTTTCGGGGCGATCATTGTGATCATGGCTTTTACCCCTTTTCTCGGATATATCCCTCTGGGATTTACAAGAGCCACGATTATCCACATCCCCGTTATACTGGCGTCCCTGCTCCTGGGACCAAAAAAAGGAGCGGGCCTGGGATTTCTTTTCGGTCTTACCAGTTTCATCAACAACACTATGAATCCAACAGTCACATCTTTTGTTTTTACTCCCTTTTATAATCTGGGGGAATTCAGCGGCGGGATCGGAAGTATCATTATCTGCTTTGTCCCCAGGATACTGGTAGGCGTGGTTCCTTACTTTGTCTATAAGGGAGTGAAAAAGTTTGGGACAGGCAAGGGAGTTTCCAATCTGGGGCTGATCCTGGCAGGAATTTCAGGAGCCCTGGTCAATACTCTGATGGTCATGAATATGATCTTTCTGTTTTTCAGAGAGGCTTATGCAGCGGCCAATGAGGTGGCTGTCCAGGCTGTATACGGATTCATCTTATCTGTTATCGGGATCAACGGGGTTCCGGAAGCCATTGTGGCAGGGATCCTGACCTTCTTTATCGGCCGTGTGCTGATGAAAAAAAGTATCAGGGAAAGATTAGGTTTTACTTATGATTTTAGCGATTGATATTGGAAACACAAATATCGTCATTGGCTGTATCCAGAAGGGAGCGTGTATTTTCGTAGAGCGGCTCTCTACTGTCCACACCAAGACAGAGCTGGAATACGCCATTGATATTAAGAATGTCCTGGATCTTTATCATATCCGCAAGGACCAGTTAGAGGGAGGGATCATTTCCTCTGTGGTCCCTCAGGTAACCAGGTCAGCGAAACTGGCAGTGGAAAAAATATTAAAAAAAGAAGTTCTCGTCGTAGGAGCAGGTATTAAGACTGGCCTGAATATCCGGATCGACAACCCGGCCCAGCTGGGCAGTGATCTGGTGGTGGATTCTGTAGCAGGGATCGCCGAATATCCGGTACCTCTGCTGATTTTTGACATGGGCACTGCCAATACGGTCTGCGTCATTGATCGGAATAAAAATTATGTAGGCGGAATGATCTATCCGGGTATCGGAGTATCCCTGGATTCCCTCACTGCCCATGCTTCCCAGCTTGGAGGCATCAGTCTGGAGGCGCCGGAGCATATGATCGGGAAAAATACCACAGAGTGTATGAAAAGCGGTGTGATCTATAGTGCTGCGGCGGCCATGGACGGGATCATTGACCGGCTGGAAGAAGAACTTGGCGAGACGGCCACGGTCATCGCCACAGGAGGACTAGCCAAAAGGATCGTTCCCTATTGCAGAAGAAAAGTGATCTTAGACGACAATCTGCTGTTGAAGGGATTGTATATTATTTATCAGAAAAACCGGAAATAACCGGGAAATACTGGCAGGAAACAGATGGAAAAAAGATTTTCACTGTTTCCTGCCTTATCTGTTCCATCGAAAAAAATCTGAAATCCTCTAAATAATTCTTGACTTCCTGTGGGCGGAATGTTATTCTACACATAAGTTAGTTAAAACTAACCCATGTGAATGATCATTTTAAAACAGGCTCTTCCGGAAAAAGACCGGACACCTTTTTCCAGAAGGACCTTACCGGAATCCGGCTGCCTGGCAGGCGGATAAAAGATATAGGAAAGGATGGTATTTCAGAGATGAAGAATAATCAGACCATTGAAAAAGTGATCGGAAGGGAGATCATTGATTCCAGAGGAAATCCTACTGTGGAGGCTCAGGTCTATCTGGCAGACGGGACCGTGGCTCTGGCGGCAGCTCCAAGCGGCGCTTCCACAGGAGAATTTGAAGCCCTGGAACTAAGAGACAAGGATAAAGGCCGTTTCCAGGGAAAGGGAGTCTTAAAGGCGGTAGAAAATATTAATACAGCAATCTGCCAGACCCTTACAGGGATGGATGCTTCGGATACTTATGGTATAGATAAGGCTATGATTGAGTTAGATGGAACTAATGACAAATCCAATCTGGGAGCCAACGCTATCCTGGCAGTTTCTATTGCGTGCGCCAGAGCTGCCGCTGCGTCTCTTCAGACCCCGCTTTACCGTTTCCTTGGCGGTATTTCAGGAAACAAGCTGCCGGTTCCCATGATGAACATCTTAAACGGCGGCGCCCATGCGGCCAACACAGTAGATGTCCAGGAGTTTATGATCATGCCGGCAGGAGCCCCCAGCTTTAAGGAAGGCCTTCGCTGGTGTACAGAGGTTTTCCACAGTCTTCAGTCTATTCTGAAGTCCAAAGGCCTGGCTACTTCTGTAGGAGATGAAGGCGGTTTCGCGCCGGATCTTGCCAGTGATGAAGAAGCTATCCAGTATATCCTGGAGGCTGTAAAGACGGCAGGATATGAGCCGGGGAAAGACTTTGTCCTGGCTATGGACGCGGCTTCCAGCGAGTGGAAAGGGGAGAAGAAAGGCGAGTATATTCTCCCGAAATGCGGAAAGAAATTCACTTCCGCAGAACTGGTAGAGCATTGGAAAGGACTTTGTGAGAAATATCCTATCTACTCCATTGAAGACGGCTTGGATGAGGAAGACTGGGAAGGCTGGCAGACGCTGACAAAAGAACTGGGAGACAAGGTACAGCTGGTAGGAGACGATCTTTTTGTTACCAACACCCAGAGACTTTCCAAGGGAATTTCTATGGGCTGCGGCAATTCTATCCTGATCAAGCTGAATCAGATCGGTTCCGTATCAGAGACTCTGGAAGCCATTAAAATGGCACATAAGGCAGGGTACACCGCTATTTCCTCTCACCGCTCCGGAGAGACGGAAGATACCACGATTGCAGATCTGGCTGTAGCTTTAAATACCTGCCAGATCAAGACCGGAGCTCCCAGCAGAAGCGAGAGAGTTGCCAAGTATAACCGTCTGCTGAGGATTGAGGAAGAACTGAAGGGAGCAGCCTGCTATCCCGGATTTGACGCATTTAACATCAAAAAATAAGGAGGACAACAGATGTCATTAATCGGTAAAAAAGTAAGTGATTTTAAAGTACAGGTCTATGTAAAGGGAGAATTCAGGGAAGTGACGCAGGAAGATATCCTGGGACGGTAGAGCGTATTTTTCTTTTATCCAGCAGATTTTACCTTTATTTGCCCTACAGAGCTGGAAGATCTGGCCAATAAGTATGAAGAATTCCAGAAGATCCAATATCCGATGCTGGCGGATCCCACGGGAAAACTGGCCAGAGCCCGGACAGTCTATGGGAGAAGATATCCGGAAGCGGCTCCAGAAGATCACCAGGAAGACAGATCTTGGACCTGCTGGAAGAAACAGCAGAAGAGGTATGAAAACAGAATCATAAAAAATTCCCCTGGGAGTTTCTGGCGTACTGTATCAGTATGGAAAATGTGAGCGATACAATACACTGGGGCAGACGGTTGTCTGGGTAACTTCCAGGGGATTTTTGATGAAATCAAAGGAATATACGGAAACCGGGAAATAAGCTTCCGACGCTTTTTAGACTTTGCAGAGGTACTTATTTTATGATATAGTATTTTACATATGAGAGAACGAGAATGTATGAAAGATTGCAGCGGGAAGTCAGGGTGAAAGCATGAATATAGAATATACATCTCAGAGAGGAGAACAGAAATGGCGGCATGACATAGAAGTCCGGCTTATGGGCACTCCTATGGTACGGCTGAAAGGCGAAGAGGTTAGTTTCCCCTACCAAAAGGTTGAAGGGCTGTTTTATTATCTATGCGTAAATAATCAGATAACCAGAAATCAGGCTATCGGAGTTTTGTGGGCGGATTCCAGTGAAGCTACTGCGAGAAAGAACTTAAGAGATGCTCTCTATAATATACGGAAGGTTCTGGGACAGGATATTCTTATCATAGAAGGGAACAGCAGGATTGCTTTAAACAGGGAACGGGATATCTGTATTGATGTTGAGCAGGATACAAGAGCAAACCTGCTGGAAAGAGTAAAAGGAGAGTTTCTGCAGTTTTTCTATGTAAAAAACTGTTATGAATTTGAAAATTGGGCAGAGGGCGAGAGACTTAGACGCAGACGGGATTATATAAAAGCACTTCAACTGAAGATCATAAGTCTGAAACCTGGAGAAGAGCCGGAGTTTCTGGAAGAGAGCGGACGGATATTTTTGCAGCAGGAATGGATAGAGGAGGAAATCTACCGCTGCATTATGAAGAAAATGGCAGAAGCCGGCAGATATCCGGCAGCCGTAGAACTTTATCAGAAACTGCGAGAGTTTTTGATAAAAGAGGTGGGAGAAGAGCCGGAAGAAGAAACGAAAAATCTGTATAAGAAAATTTCAGGCATGAGGAAAAGGTTAAAACTTTCTGATCTGAAGACAAAAGATTATTTTTTTGGAAGGGCGGATATCCTTTACGATATCTATTCCCAGGCTTTGGCCAATGAAGAAACTGATGAAAGAAGTCAGATATCTTATCTGATAACCGGTGAGCCGGGCATTGGAAAAAGCATGCTGTTGGAACAGATCCATAAGCTGTTCGGAAAGTCGGATTATCTGGTCTTCACCTGGAATTGCTGTGAGACGGAAAAGGAGCTTTACCTGATGGCCTGGTACGGTATTATGGATGCTGTATCAGAATACTGCAGAAAAAATGGACTGACGGTAGATTCCCCTATTGATATCCTTCAGAATCAAGCGGATACGGATCTTCGCTTCCTGATGACCAGGTTTGAAGTCCTGACGGAGTCGGTTTTCCGATATTTATCGAAATATTTCCGGAATAAGAAGATCCTTCTTCTGATCGATGATATCCAGTGGATGGATACTATGAGCGTACGTCTCATGAGTAATCTATTATTTCGTATGGGACATGGAAATTTCTTGGTTATTGCCGCGTACAGGGAAGAGGACGGAGACGCTATAAAAAATTTCAAGATCCCTTTGATCGGCAGAGGACTTTTAAAGGAGATCATCCTGAAGCCATTTACTTTCGCGGAAACACAGGAGATTATCAGACAGGCAGGCAGCGGCCTGGAAAAGAATCCTGTACTGGCCCGGGAAATATATGATAAGACCCAGGGAAATCCTCTTTTTTTCATGGAATCTCTGCGGCTTTTTGATGAAGGGGATACCTGGGAAGGATTTACAGACAAGACCACAAATGTGATCCAGAGCCGTCTTCTCAGACTGGCCAGGCAGGAGCGCATGCTGCTGGATATTCTGTCTATTTTTTCCCTTCCAGCTTCTCTTCAGGAAATCAATCAGATCTTTGGTCTGGAGAACGGGCAGCTCCGGCAGAGCCTGGAGCCTTTGCTGGAGAAAAAGATCCTTTGCGAAAAATGGTCAAAAGGGGAAATCCGCTATGGGTTCCGCCATCAGATCCTCCATGAGTATGTATACAGATCCTTGTCTACTGAAAAAAGAAATATGTACCACGCCTATATCGCCCGGTTTTACGAAGAAAAATACAGTAAAACCCCGGATCTGGAAACCTGTTCCCTGGTTTTATATCATTATGAGCAGTGCGGCAATTTATATAAAACATATGAGTACAAAGTCAGATATCTGGAACCTTTTTATACGATTACATATGCGCTTTATCCTATGCTGGCGAGAAAAGCTGTCTTTAGGGGAAATATAGATGGCTATTATGCCAAGGAGGATGAACTGGTGCTTCTGGCAGGTGAGATCAAGGAACAGCAGGAGAAACATCCGCAACTCGCGCCTATCTTTATGCATGTTGAGTATCTGCTTGGAAGATACGAAATGTTTGTAGGAGACAGCGGACAGGGAAGGAAACATGTGGAAAAAAGCCTGGAGCTGGCCAGAGATCTTCAGGACAGAGACTACATGTTTTATAATTACCTGCAGCTTATTTTGTACGGAGACCTGACCGGACAAAATGAGTTTATGCAGAAAGTGATCGACACCTGTATGACATTTATGAAAGACTGTACCCATCATCATGTAGAAGAGGAATGCATGCTGCTGCGTTATCTGGCGACCTCAAAGGTCAAGAACGGCGAGTATGCGGAAGCAGAAAAGATTTATCAGGAGGCCATTCATTACCTGGATCAGAGAGAGGAGAAAAAGGAAAAATATTTGAAAGAACTTTCTGCCTGCTACCATAATATGGGCTTGTGCTATATGCGGCAGAAAAAATGGAGAGAGGCCTGCGGATACCTGGAACAGGCGATCCATCTGGGAGAGGAATACAAAATATATGGAGAAACCGGGATTTTTTACTCAGATATGAGTTTTGCCCTGTATCGCTTGGGAGAGCTTGAAAAAGCAGAGCAATATGCATATACAGCTAAAGAATACTTTGCAAAGGTAGGATCTATCTGGGGAGAGGCGAAAGCCGAGATGCGCATCGGGATCATACTGGAAGCCGCAGGAGCAGCAGAAGAGGGGGAAAAGCACAAAAAGATCTCTGGGAATCTGGAAAAAAGGCTTGACAGCGACTTCCTGAGAGAAGAACTGAAACGATTAGAAGAATGACAAAGGGGGAGCTGTCGCATGAAACAAGTTCGAGAATATTCTCGACATATGTTTAATGCGACAGCTCCTTCTTTTTTTGCAGAAAAGTCCTGCGCCTTTCCTTCGGGATAAAAAAGCCTTTCTGTCAGACGGTTTTCCGACAAGTCTCTGATAAACATATATATAGAGAATGATAGAAGAAAAATGAAAGGAGTCTTGTAAGATGAAAAAAGAAGTATTTACCCCTAAGAGCATGAAGGTTTTTGGAGGTCCGGTGGCAGAGGTTGCTATAGCAGGGGGATTTGCCTTTGTCTCAGGTCAGATTGCTCTGGATCCCGAAACAGGAGAGATCATCCATGGAACTATTCAGGAAGAAACAAGGAGAGCTCTCGGCAATCTGAAACTGATCGTGGAAGAATTGGGAGCCACTATGGAAGATGTAGTGAAATGCGATGTGTTTTTGTCCACTATGAAAGATTTTGATGCTATGAATGAGATCTACGAAGAATTTTTCGGGACAGAATGCCCTCCGGCCAGAAGCGGTGTAGCCCTGGAGTTATGGGGAGGTATGAAAATAGAAGTGGGAGCTATTGTAAAATTATAGAAAACTTAAAAAAGTCAGATCATAGAAAAAATTTTACAGGAGGAAATCAAATGGAGCTTACACAACATCAGCAGGATATGCTGGATGGGAAATATGGAAAAGGAACCGCCTATGCCATGAAGATCCAGGTGGATATTGGAGAATCCTTTGGCGCAGAGCGGATGGTGCCTATTACCAGAGCTCATGTTGCCCTTTCAAATCAGGAAGCAGACCTGTGGTTCGCAGAAAAAATGCTGGAAGGAGGAGCAAGATGCCGCGTAACTCCTACAGTGAATCCGGGATTTTGTCTGGAATTTTTTAAAAACAGAAATATGGTAGCGCCGGAATTTGCAGATCTGATGCAGCGCACGCACAATGCCTATAAAGCCCTGGGAGCCCAGCTCAGTTATAACTGTACGCCATACATAGATACGAATGTACCGAACTATAAAGAAGTGATCGCTTTTTCAGAATCCAGCGCGACACCCTACGCAAATGCCGTCTGGGGCGCCAGGACCAACCGGGAAGGGGCAAACAGCGCCTTGTGTGCGGCTATAACCGGATATGTACCGGAATACGGACTCCTATTGGACGAAAACAGAAAAGGAACTGTCCTGGTAGAGATTCAGGCCGATGTGAAAAACCCCTTCGACTATCATATCATCGGCATGCTTGGGAAGAAGATCGGTGAGGGAATTCCGGTATTTACCGGCTTTCCAAAGGAAACTATTACAAAAGAGGCCCTTAGAAATCTAGGCGCTCAGTTAAATACCTCAGGGGCCTATGGAATGTATCATATTGTGGGATATACCCCGGAAGCGCCGGATCTGGAGACTGCTTTCGGAGGAAAAGAACCTGTGCGAAAAGCAGTGATCACCAATAAGGACAAAGAAGAGATCCTGAAGGAAATTTCCTTGGAAGGAAACCGGGAAATCGATTTTGCAATGTTTGGCTGTCCGCATTTTACTTTAGAAGAAGTAAAACATATTGCGGAGCAGGTAGAAGGGAAAAAGCTGAAAAAAGAAATGTGGATCCTGACCTCCAGTCATGTAAAAGAGATGGCCGTCCGGATGGGACTGGATGAAATGATTACTGCTGCCGGAGGATTTATCGTGCCGGACAGCTGTCCGGATCAGCCCTGCTGGAGACATCTGACGGGAAAGGTAGGCATTACAGAATCGCCGAAATGTGCCTATTATCCTCAGCGGAGGGGTATCCATTTTGTTATACGGGACCTTGATACATGTATACAGGCAGCACTTACAGGGGAGGTAAAATAAAATGGGAAAAGTATTTCAATGTCATAAGATTTCAGAAGGACGGGCAGAAGCAGAGGCGGTCGTATCAAAAGACAATATCATGTTTTATCTCATAGATCCAGCTACAGGAAAGGTTATTGAGAAGGCCCACGATCTGGAAGGAAAGTCCGTATCCCATAAAGTATTGATCTTTCCAGGAGGCAAGGGAAGCTCCGTGGTACAGGCAGACGGACTTTATCAGTTAAATCAGAAAAATAATTCTCCTGCCGCCATGATCATCCAGTATCCGGAAACTGTGCTGGTGTCCAGCGCTATCATCATGGAGATCCCTATGGTAGACCGGGTGGATCCTGCTTTTTATAAGGAGGTAAAAGACGGTGACAGGATCCTGGTGGATGCCGACCGGGGAGTGATCGAGATCCTGGATCATGTATAGGAGAAATAGAAGCTCCTTTACCAAAAAAGCGAAAAGCAAAAAATCTGCCAACCCTTCGGGGAGAGCTTATTAAAGGAGGAATGTACAGGATATGACAGTGACCGTAGAAATAGAAGAGATAAAAGAATCGATGACAAAGTCTTTGGAAATCCGGGGAATCAGCAGAGAATACGCAGATTTTATGGTATCCGATTATCTGGAATCTGAGTTGGAAGGACATAAGACCCATGGGATATCTAAATTCCTGACTGTGGACGCAGGACTTTCAAGAAGAAAAGGAGATATGAAGCTGGTCAGGAAGACGGGCTGTTACGCCCAGATAGACGGCAACGGAGAACTGGGACATATTGGGGCTTTATACGGGACCAACCTTGCCATTGAGGCTGCAAAAGAGTACGGAGTCGGAATTGTAGCTTTGAAAAATGTAAGCCGATATTCCCGGGTGACTCCTTATGCCAGAAAAATTGCCCAGGAAGGACTGGTAGGAATGATCACCAACAATGGAGGGCCTGCATGTGTGGCTCCCTTTGGAGGAGCCAGAGGCATATTCGGGACCAATCCTTTATGCTTTTCTTTCCCAAGCGGCAGAGGAAAACCTTATATCTTTGACTTTGCTACATCCCAGAAAGTCTGGGGAGAAGTGCGGCAGGCAATGGTGGAACACCGGCCTTTACCGGAGAATGCTTTTATAGATAAAGAAGGAAAGTTTACCACAGATCCGAAGCAGGCAGAAGCAGGAGTACCCTTTGGAGGGCCAAAAGGCTATGCCTTATGTTATGCTCTGGAGATCCTGACCGGCGCTTTTGTAGGAGCAAAGATGGGAAAGGATGGAAAAGATGAGTATGATCTGGGATATCTGTTCCTGGCGTTCTCAACAGAAATGTTTACAGATCTGCAGGACTTTGAAGAGCAGGTGGACCATCTTGCCGAGGAAGTAAGAGCATGTCCGCCTATAAAACCCGGAGGACAGGTTTATGTGCCCGGGGAAATTTTCGGCAATAAGCCTGTCAGTGAAAGAAATCAGGACTTTATAGAGCTTGAAGAGGACGTCTATCAGAGATTAAAGCGTATGAGCGTATCTCTGGAAGGAGGCTATGAAAATAACAGACTGCTGAATTGAATGGAGAGTGAGAATGAAGACTGTAATTTTAGAAGGAAAGAACACACTGGAACAGGTAATCAAGGTAGCAAGATATCATGCAAAAGTAGAGTTTTCTCAGAAATATAAAGACAGAGTCAGCCGGTGCAGGGCCTATGTAGAAAAGTTCAGCCGGGAAGGAAAGGCAATCTATGGGATTACTACAGGGCTGGGAGATAACTGCAGAAAATTTGTTCCGGAAGAAGAGCGGATAAAGATCCAGAAAAATCATATCCTGGCCCATACCGTATCCGTAGGGGAACCTCTGGAAGAAGAAGGGGTAAGAGCTATGATGTTTATTATGCTGCTTCATTTTGGCAGCGGACATACAGGATTTCGGCTGGAGACCCTGGAACTTCTGAGGGAATGCCTAAACCGAGGGAGCCTTCCAAGAGTTCCTAAACATGGATCGGTAGGCTATATTGGACTGGAAGCCCATATCGGTATGGTGCTGATCGGAGAAGGCAAGGCATGGTACAAAGGGAAACTTTGCTCAGGAAAGGAGGCCCTGGAAAGGGCCGGGTTAAAACCGGCTGTTCTGGGAGCCAAAGAGGGGCTTACCCTTGTATCAGGAACAACGTCCGTAACGGCGCTGACATGTCTGGCTTATTATGATGCTGTGATCCTTGCGAAAACAGCGGATATAGCAGGGGCATTTTCTTTGGAAATGCTGAAAGGAACCGTTATGGCTATGGATGAGAGGCTTATGCTGGCAAGGCCTCATCCGGGCCAGATAAAGACGGCGGAGAATATCCGGAATCTGCTGGCAGGAAGTCAGATTATCGAAAAATATAAGGATTATCGGGTGCAGGATGCCCTGTCTTTACGCTGTATTCCTCAGCTTCATGGCGCTGTAAAAAAGGCATTATCCGATGGCCTGTCAACGATAGAGATCGAATTAAATTCTTCGGTGGATAATCCTCTCATCTTTGAAGATGAAGGAGATGCAGAGGCAGTGATGGGATGTAATGCGGATGGAAGCTATCTGGGTATGGCTTCTGATTTCCTGTGCATTGCCCTTACGGATCTGGCAAAAATGTCGGAAAGAAGGACAGACCGCCTGGTCAACCGTCATGTAAGTGAACTCCCGCCTTTCTTAAACGCAAATGCAGAGTTCAGCGATGGTCTGATGATGATCCAGTATACCTCTGCAGGGCTGATCGGAGAGATGCGGCTTCTGGCTGCTCCGGCGGTGACGGATAATGTGGTGACCTGCGCAAACCAGGAGGACTATGTAAGCATGGGATATAATGCCGCGAAAAAGGCATATGACTGTGTACGGATCGGTCAGTATATCCTTGCTATTGAACTGATCTGCGCTGCGCAGGCAAAGGAGTTTTATCCGGGACTGAAATCTTCTCCTGCTATAGAAGCAGTATACGCAAAGATTCGTCAGGTTATGCCGGCGGTGGAGGAAGATGTGGCTTTAGAACCATACATAGAAGAAGTAAAGAATCTTCTTTCAGAAGGAGAACTATTACAGGCTGCTGAGAGCGGAGGCATATCCTTAAAATTGTAAATATACAGAAAACAATTCTGAAAATACAAAATAAGACATATAATTAAGAGAACTTTATTTTCAAAATCAAGTTGACAGAAGATAAAGGATATGGTATTTTGGATTTAAAGAAAGGGCTTTTGCCGCTGACGTATAAGATGGAGAACCATAATGTGGCAAAAGTTTATAGAGCAGCCGTACGTCTGGGCGACATTTATCAGAGAAAAGATAAATGCCGCCTTCTTTTTTTATCGGAAGACTGCTAAGGGAGCGCTGTCTCTTCTGTGACTGCAGGGAAAGAAAACCTGGAGATCAGGATTCTTTCCGGATAAAAGAAAGGAGGAATTTTTATTGAGCAGATTAAGCATCATTACGCAGAACAAAGCGCAGGCAACGATAGAAGAACTGTATAAAGATCTGGAGCGGCGGATCAGCGCCAGCCCGCCGGGGCTGTGCCCTGTGGATCTTGCTTCGTCTTTTCTGAAACTCTGCCATGCCCAGTCCTGTGGAAAATGTGTGCCCTGCAGAGTCGGGCTTGGACAGCTCCAGAAACTGATGGAACAGGTCCTGGATGGACGGGCGGATCTTTCGGTGATCGATCTTATTGAAAAAACGGCCCGTAATATTTTCTATTCCGCAGACTGTGCCATCGGCTATGAAGCGGCCAGGATGGTCCTGAAAGGGATCCGTGGATTTAGAGATGACTTTGAGGAACATATTTTAAGAGGAAGATGTAAATTTGAACTGAACCAGCCGGTTCCCTGTGTATCCCAATGTCCGGCAGGAGTGGATATTCCCGGTTATGTAGCTTTGGTAGCAGAGGGCCGATACGGGGATGCGGTGCGGCTGATCCGAAAAGATAATCCCCTTCCTGCAGTCTGCGGCCTGATCTGTGAACATCCCTGCGAGGTACGGTGCCGCAGGACCATGGTAGATGATCCGGTAAATATCCGAGGATTGAAACGATTTGCAGTAGATCATGCAGGAGATGTTCCCCTTCCTGTACCGGCGGTGGCTACAGGAAAGAAGGTAGCTGTTATAGGAGGCGGTCCGGGAGGTATCAGTGCGGCTTATTATCTCACCCTTATGGGACACGAGGTGACCATCTTTGAGCAGAGAAAGAAACTGGGCGGCATGCTCCGCTATGGAATCCCCAATTACCGTCTGCCAAGAGAGGAACTGGACCGGGAGATCAACCATCTTTTAAGTCTGGGCATTCATGTAAAGACAGAGGTAACGGTGGGAGAGGATCCCAATATCGCAGATTTAAGAGAAGAGTATGATGCAGTCTATATTGCTATCGGTGCACATATTGACAGAAAGATCGGCATTGAAGGGGAAGAAGCCCAAGGCGTCATCTCTGCTGTGGAACTTCTCCGGGAAATCGGAGACGACGAGATGCCGGATTTCACAGGAAAGGAAATCGTCGTTATAGGCGGCGGCAACGTGGCCATGGATGTGGCCCGGTCTGCGGTGCGACTGGGAGCAAAACGGGTGCGGATCGCTTACCGGAGACGGCGGGTAGACATGACTGCTATGGAAGAGGAAATCGAGGGAGCCATTGAAGAGGGCTGTGAACTTCTGGATCTTCATGCGCCGTTAAGAATCGAGGTTGACGACCAGGGCAGGGCGGCAGCTTTGTGGGTGCAGCCTCAGATTATCGGCCCTATGAAACATGGAAGACCGGTTCCCATGGTATCTACAAAAGCGCCTGTGCGTCTTGGCTGTGATATTGTGATCGTGGCCATCGGCCAGGGCATTGAATCAAAAGAATTTGAAAAACAGGGAATCCCGGTGAAACGTGGCGTTATCGAGGCTATGAGCTGGAGCGGCGTAAAGACCAAAGATATTACCGGCGTCTTTGCAGGAGGTGACTGTGTTACCGGACCGGCCACGGTTATCCGGGCAATCGCCGCAGGCAAGGTGGCGGCGGCCAATATCGATGAATTCCTGGGATACAATCATGTGATCTCCGCAGATGTGGAAATCCCCAGAGTACGTCTGGATGATAACCGCAGCTGCGCCAGGGTAAATATGAAGGTCCGTCAGGCTTCCGAGAGGATCCAGGATTTTGAATTGATCGAAGAAGGAATGACCTGTGAAGAAGCCTGTCAGGAAGCCAGAAGATGTATCCGCTGCGATCACTTTGGATTTGGCATACTGAAAGGAGGCAGGATTGAAAAATGGTAAAATTGAAGATTAACGGAAAGAGTGTGGAAGTAAAAGAAGGAACCACCATTCTGGATGCGGCATCCCAGGCAGGGATACGGATCCCAACCCTGTGTTTCCTAAAAGACATTAATGAAATCGGCGCCTGCCGTGTCTGCGTAGTGGAGGTAAAGGATTGTGCAAAACTGGTAACCGCCTGCAATAATGAAGTATGGGACGGCATGGAAGTGTTTACAAACAGCCCCAAAGTCAGAGAAAGCCGGAGAAATAATGTGGAACTGATCCTCTCCCAGCATGATTGTAAATGCGCGACCTGCGTACGCAGCGGCAGCTGCAGTCTGCAGACCATTTCCAATGATCTGGGGATCCTGGATCTGCCATTTGAGATCGAACTGCCCAGATCCAGCTGGCCAATGGATTTTCCGTTGATACGGGATGCAAAAAAATGTGTGAAATGTATGCGATGCATTCAGGTCTGCGACAAGATCCAGAGCCTGAATATCTGGGATGTGGCGGGAACCGGATCCAGGACAACAGTAGATGTTTCCAGAAACCGGAAGATCAATGAGTCTGACTGCGCTCTCTGCGGCCAGTGTATTACCCACTGCCCTGTAGGGGCCTTAAGGGAAAGGGACGACCGCCGCCGGGTTCTGGAGGCACTGGCAGATCCGGAAAGGATCACGGTGGTACAGCTTGCTCCGGCGGTACGGACTTCCTGGGGAGAGACCTTCGGCCTGTCCAGAGAGTTTGCCACAGCGAAACGTCTGGTAGCTGCCCTGCGGCAGATGGGGTTCGATTATATCTTTGATACGAATTTTGGCGCAGACCTGACAATCATGGAAGAAGGCAGCGAATTTCTGGAACGGCTGAAAAAAGGAGACCTGGAGAAATATCCTATGTTTACTTCCTGCTGCCCCGGCTGGGTCAGATTTATGAAATCCCAGTATCCGGATATGGTGGATCAGCTCTCCAGCGCCAAATCTCCTCAGCAGATGTTTGGAGCCATCGCTAAAACTTATTATGCGCAGCTTTTAGGAGTGGATCCTTCCAAAATTTTTTCTCTGTCTATTATGCCCTGTATTGCCAAGAAACATGAATGCGATATTCCGGTGATGAATGACGCAGAGGCCGGACAGGATGTAGACGGGGTGCTGACTACCAGAGAGGTTGTCCGCCTGATCCGTTCTGAAAATATTGATCCTTCCAAACTGGAAGAGGAAGAATTTGACACTCCTTTGGGAACCGGTACAGGAGCGGGTATCATTTTCGGAGCTACCGGAGGCGTGATGGAAGCGGCCCTGCGGACAGCTTATTACCTGGTAACAGGCAGAAATCCCGATCCGGATTCCTTTAAAAAGGTAAGAGGAATGGAAGGCTGGAAAGAAGCAGAATTTAATCTGGCAGGGCAGACTATCCGGGTGGCCGTTGCCAGCGGTCTGGGCAATACAAGGAAGCTGATGAAGGCTATCCGAAAAGGCAAGGTGAAATATGACTTTGTAGAGATCATGGCCTGTCCCGGCGGCTGTACCGGTGGCGGAGGCCAGCCTATTAAGGAAGGGGAAGAACTGTCCGCAGTGAGAAACCAGGTGCTTTATGGACTGGATAAAGTAAATAATCTGCGTTTTTCCCATGAAAATCCTTCTGTGATCAAATGCTACCAGGATTATCTGGGAGCGCCCCTTTCCGAAAAAGCCCATCATCTTCTCCATACAGATCATCATGCTTGGAAGATGCCGGGAGAAGAATAAGACTATCTTTTTGCGTCAGATAAGGAATTATTAAATTTTAATACAGCAAAGCTGTGACGAACAGAGTTCAGCAGATAAATAAGCAGAAAGGCTTCCGAAAGAGAGCTTTATATTCTCTTTCGGAAGCCTTTTCTGTATAGTCAGACCGGGGCCTTCCGGGCCCACCTTATGTAGCGCGCTTTTCGATGCGTTTATCTGGATCAGGATATCTTCACAGGGAACATCCTCGTCGAACATTTTATCTATTTTATCGAAGAGTTTATAGACCATTAGAAGATATGATATACCTATAGTTCAATTTAGCTGTGTCTTGCTTCTTTTGTAAGAAAATCCTTGACTTAGAGCCAGGTACAGGTTATATCCTTATACCAGAAGTATTCAAAGGAAAGGATGAATGCCCATGACCATAGCAGAAGTCAGCAAGAAATATGATATCTCACAGGATACTCTCCGGTATTATGAAAGGATCGGTCTGATCCCTCCGGTGCCCAGGACGAAAAGCGGGATCCGCAATTATGACGAAGCTTCCTGCGGCTGGGTGGAACTGATGAAGTGTATGAGAAAAGCCGGGGTACAGATCGAGGCACTTATCGAGTATGTGGATCTTTTCCAGCAGGGGGATGCAACCCTGGAAGCCAGAAAAAATATCCTGGTGGACCAGAGAGACCAGCTCATCTCCCGGATGGATGAAATGCAGGAATCTTTAGACCGGCTGAATCAGAAAATTGAAAATTATGATCGTGATATGAGAAAAGCAGAGGAACACTTAAGAAATTTGGAAGAAAAACGGCAGGGAGCATAAAATGGAAAGTCTGAAAGACATCTGCAGCCGTATCAAACTGCAGAAAGAAGTAGAAGAAGCTGTTTTAGCAATAGAAGAAAAAAAGAGTTTTCCCGGGCAGATAAGGAAATCCGGAAACTGACAGAGACAGAGAACTGGCAGAGAGCAAGAGAAGATCTGAAGGAATCCATGGGAGAAGATCCCAGGGCTGTCTCTTATACACATCTGACGCTGCCGACGATCTTACGCGTGTAG
>ERZ1090880.606-NODE-606-length-19268-cov-5.474262_pt1 | contig 19268 bp, 16 predicted proteins | sample MGYA00478471_ERZ1090880 | MGnify/ENA primary metagenome ERZ1090880 (study PRJEB33644, sample SAMEA5815734) | chicken gut metagenome | biome: Chicken; feature: Gastrointestinal Tract; material: Caecum | place: Ireland | collected 2019-01-01 | study: A study of the... | reverse complement strand
ATACTCCCCTATAAAAATGGCTATTTATCAACTGTTTGTTGTGACATAGCCTTTTGAAAAACGCGCCCCGCAGGGCGCGCCGTTGCGTTTCGGACGCGTTCATTTCATCTTGTGGTAGAGGTTTTTGGTGGAATATATCGGTTCGCTCGTCACGTCCACGCCGAGTTTGCGGAATATCGTCTCGTCGACGGGGGAGAGGATGACCGTGGTATGGACCTGGCATCCTTTGAGTTTGGGCACTTGTTTCAGAGCCTTTTTCGCAACGTCGTTGGTCGCGGCGGAGATGGACAGAGCGATAAGCACCTCGTCGGTGTGAAGTCTGGGATTTCGGCTGCCGAGCACGCCCGTCTTGAGTTTCTGGATCGGTTCTATCGCTATCGGGGAGAGCAGGTTGATATCGTCGTCGATGTGCGCGAGTTCTTTGAGCGCGTTGAGCAGCATTGCCGACGAACATCCGAACAGGGAAGAGGTCTTTCCCGTCACTATCCTTCCGTCCGACAGCTCGATCGCGGCGGCGGGCGATCCCGTGCGTTTTTCGCAGTCGAGCGCGGGCTGTACCACGTGTCGGTAATAAGCGTCGATCCCCAGTTTCTCCATGATAAGTGAGATCTTGCCGACCTCGACGTCGTTGTTCTTGCCGCGGCGCTGAGCGACTATCGCTTTGTAGTAGCGGCGTATGACTTCCTGCTTGCTCGCCTCGCAGCAGATCGCGTCGTCGCAGATCGCGTACCCCGCCATATTCACGCCCATATCGGTCGGAGATTTGTAGGGAGAGTGTCCCATCAGCTTTTCGAACAGTGCATTGAGCACGGGGAACACCTCTATGTCGCGGTTGTAATTGACAGCTATCTTATTGTATTCGGAAAGATGGTACGGGTCGATCATATTGACGTCGTTGAGATCCGCCGTCGCCGCTTCGTACGCCATGTTCACGGGGTGATTGAGAGGAAGGTTCCATATCGGGAAAGTCTCGTATTTAGCGTATCCTGCCTTTATTCCGCGCTTGTAATCGTGATACAGCTGCGACAGACACGTCGCCATTTTTCCGCTTCCCGGTCCGGGAGCGGTGATCACGACCAGCTGTTTCGTGGTCTCTATGTATTCGTTTTTGCCGTAGCCTTCGTCGCTGACGATATGCTGTATGTTGTGGGGATAGCCCTCGATGTGATAGTGACGGTACACTTTCAGTCCGAGTTTTTCCAGACGGTGCATAAAGGCGATGGCTTTGACGTTCTTTTCGTCGAACTGCGAAAGGACAACGCTCCCGACGTACAGATCTTTGCTTCGGAATACGTCTATAAGCCGCAGAACGTCCTCATCGTAAGTGATGCCCAGATCCGCGCGCAGTTTGTTGGCGGCGATGTCGTTGCTGTTGATGACGATGACGATCTCCGCTTTGTCTTTGAGCTCCTGCAACATCACTATTTTGTTGTCGGGGGCAAAACCCGGGAGCACGCGCGCCGCGTGAAAATCGTCGAAGAGCTTGCCGCCGAATTCCAGATACAGTTTGCCGCCGAATTCGCGGATACGCTTGTCTATGCACTCCGATTGCATGGAAAGATACTTCTGACTGTCGAAACCTATTTTATCCATAAAACCTCTACATCTCCGCGTCCGCGCCGGGTCGGATCGCTTTTTGTCTTTATACGATATAATGATAGCGTATCGGCGGACAAAAATCAATCGTCACGGCGCTTTCTCCGTTAATTTTTTATCGCAAAGCCGACGGCGGAAGAGTCGGGGCTGCCGCATGCGGTCGGACGGAGCGGGAGGGGGAGAGTGTGAGGTATATTATATTTGTATTCGCGCGCGCACTCTGCTATAATTATACGCATGAGAGCGAAAAGGATCCTGAAAGCCGCGGCGGTCGCCGCGATAACCGCCGCGATCGTCTGCGCGGCGGGATGTTCGTATATAGTCGACGGGATAGACGTGAGCGGCTACGCGCCCGTAGCGCTTTCGACCTACGAGTATTTCGGCTGCGAAACGTACGTTGCCGTATATACGGACGGCGCGAGCGAGCGCGAAAGATTGGAAACTCTCTGGAGAGAAGAGATATTGCCCGAACTGGAGGCGGTGGACAGGTCTTTGAGCGCGTATTCGGACCCGTCCGACGGGTCGGTGGCGCGGTTCAACGCCGCCGCTCCCGGGGAGACGGTCGAGATAGACGGATACGCGTACGATACGCTCGTCATGTGCGCGGAAGTGTATGCCGACACGAACGGTGCGTTCAACCCCGCCACGGCACGTTCGCTCGATCTGTGGGGCTTCACGGACAGATTTCTGAACGGCAGCTACACGCCGACCGAAGATTACGACAGAGAGGATCCGCATACGCAGCTTCCCGACGAGGAATACGTGACGGCTTTTGCGCGGCTTGCCGAGAGCTTCGCCGACGTCGAACTTTACGAGAAAGACGGAAGATATTACGCGGTAAAACCTGCGGACGGATCCGTGACCGTGAACGGCAAAGAATACTCTCTCGCTCTCGAGCTCGGCGGCATAGGCAAGGGCGTGGCGGCGGACGCGGTGGCGGCGGCTTTGGAACGGGCGGGCTTTCACTTCGGATACGTGTCGGTAGGAGGCAGCAGTCTTGTGATGCTGCGCAACGCCGCGCGTATGACGGACGGGCATAACGGACAGTTCGACGTGTCCGTGGTCGATCCTTACTCGGGCGGACATTATTACAGATATTATTGCAGCGGGACGGGCGTTTCCACCAGCGGCAATTACCGCAATTATTACGACTACGAAGGGGTCAGATATTCTCACATCATCGGCACCGACGGCGTGCCGTACGATACCGGGATAGTCGCCGCGAGCGTGTTCGGCAGAAGCGCCGCTCTGTGCGACGCATATACGACCGCGCTGTGCGTTCTCGGCACGGAGGACGGCGCGGCGGTCGCGTTTGCGCAAAAACTCGACGGCTACGACGCGGTATTCGTATACGACGACGGGAAAAGCAGATACGTTTATACCGAAGTAAACGGCGAACTGATCGGCAGCGGTTATACGGAGGTCGAATTTTGAGCGCGAAGATATTTTCACGCGCTCGGGAGAGCGGCTTTTTCCGCAAATGGGATATATTGGTCTACGTCGCCGTCGCGCTGATCGCGGCAGTCCTGTTGGCGGTATTTCTCGTGCCCGAGAGGGAAGCGCTCGACGCGTTCGAGGTCTTTTACGATAACGAGCGCGTGCTGAGATGCGATCTCGGTTCGGGTGAGATCGCCGTGGAAGAAAATTTTGCCGACGCGGTCTCCGTGACCGAGGGAGAAGGCGGTCTTACCGTAACTGTGACCACCGAGCGCGGCACGAACGTATTTTATGTGGATATCGGAGCTCGCTCGGTGAAAATGACCGATGCGGACTGTTCTGTATCCGAAGATTGCACCTATATGCCCGCGCTTACCGATTCGGGCGGCTCCATCGTCTGCGTTCCGAACAGGATCAAGATACTGCCGGCGGATACGGCGGTGCAGCCGCCGGTTACGGGGTGAAAGTCCCCGCACGTCGTCGTTTTCGTGCCGCGTCCGCCGCTGAACGGTCGTTTTTATGTATTTGCCGCCGCGCGATATCGCAAAACGAAACCGAAAACATATGCAGCCGCGAGGCCGTCCTGCGGTCAGCGCGAGTCAGGCGTCCGCAAACCGTTGCCGTCGGGATCATCCGATCGTCAAAATTTTAACCTGAAAACGCCTGTTTTGTTAAAAATTCGGCATTTCGCGTTAAAAAATTAACGCAGAAAATTTTCAAAAAGTATTGTAAAGCCGATTGCTCTCGGGTAGAATGAAATTGCGATGGAAAGCGCGAAAAGAAATCCGAGAGAGCCGCCCGCCGCTTATACGGCGCGGGTGTGTGATAAAAATTTCGAGATTTGTTAAAAATTTATCAAAATACCCCCGCAATTCGGTTGACAATACGACGGCCGGTCAATATAATAAATAGCGAAAGTTGTGAATTTTTTAACGATTGACGAAAATCGTAAGGATTTACGGCTTATTCCTTCCTCGGAAAGAGAGAAGGGCAAGAGCGCGGACGCACCGCGCGCAGCGATACGAACAAATTTTTTAAGGAGTATATACAATGGTAGAATTTGTCAACGACGAGCAGACCTTGCTCGACAAGATCGCCGAAGTAAAGGCGGCTCAGGCAAAGTATGCGACCTACACGCAGGAACAGGTGGACAAGATATTCTTCGCCGCCGCAGTCGCCGCCAATCAGGCGAGGATCCCCCTTGCCAAGTTCGCGGTCGAGGAGACCGGCATGGGCGTGGTGGAAGATAAAGTCATCAAGAACCACTACGCCGCCGAGTACGTCTACAACGCCTATAAGGATACCAAGACCTGCGGCGTGCTCGAATACGACGCCGGATTCGGTCTCAAAAAGATAGCCGAACCCGTCGGACTGATCGCGGCGGTCATACCTACGACCAACCCGACCTCTACGGCGATATTCAAGTCGCTGCTCGCGCTCAAGACGAGAAACGGTCTGATCATTTCTCCGCACCCCAGAGCGAAGAAGTCCACTATCGCTGCGGCGAGGATAGTCCTCGAAGCCGCGGTCAAAGCGGGCGCGCCCGAGGGCATCATCGGCTGGATCGACGAGCCTACCGTTCCGCTTTCCGGCATGATAATGAAAGAGGCGGATCTCATTCTCGCTACCGGCGGACCCGGCATGGTCAAGGCGGCTTACAGCTCCGGCAAGCCCGCGGTCGGCGTCGGTGCGGGCAACACCCCCGCCATCATCGACGACAGCGCGGATATCAAGACCGCCGCGGCTTCGATACTTCACTCCAAGACTTTCGACAACGGCATGATCTGCGCTTCCGAGCAGTCGGTCGTCGTGCTCAAAGGCGTTTACAAGCAGTTCAAAGAGGAGATGGCTGCGGGAGGCGCGTACTTCCTTACCCCCGCCGAGACCGAAAAGGTCCGCAAGACCATCCTCATCAACGGCGCTCTCAACGCCAAGATAGTCGGTCAGCCCGCGGTCAGGATCGCGGAGATGGCGGGCGTCAAAGCTCCCGAGGGCAGCAAAGTCCTCGTCGGCGAGGTCGAGAGCGTAGAGCTGTCCGAGGAATTCGCGCACGAAAAACTCTCTCCCGTGCTTGCCATGTACAAGGCGGAGGACTTCGACGACGCGATCGCCAAGGCTTCCAAACTTATCGCGGACGGCGGTATGGGACACACTTCCGTGCTGTACGTCAACACCGAAACGGGCAAGGATAAAATGGAAAAATTCGAGAATGCGATGAAGACCTGCCGTATTCTCATCAACACTCCCTCTTCGCAGGGCGGCATCGGCGACCTGTACAACTTCAAGCTCGCTCCCTCGCTCACGCTCGGATGCGGAAGCTGGGGCGGTAACAGCGTCAGCGAAAACGTCGGCGTAAAACATCTTATCAATATCAAGACGGTTGCGGAAAGGAGAGAGAATATGCTGTGGTTCAGAGCACCCGAAAAGGTGTACTTCAAGAAAGGTTGCATGGGCGTCGCGCTCAAAGAATTGAAGCAAGTGATGAACAAGAAAAAGGCGTTCATCGTTACCGATACCTTCCTCTACAAGAGCGGGTTCACCAAGGCGATCACCGACCGTCTCGACGAGATGGGCATCGTGCATACGACGTTCTTCAACGTAGCGCCCGATCCGACGCTCGCCTGCGCCCAGGAAGGCGCAAAGGCGATGGCGGCGTTCGAGCCCGACGTAATAATCGCTATCGGCGGCGGTTCCGCTATGGACGCGGGCAAGATCATGTGGGTGCTGTACGAACATCCCGAAGTTGACTTCCAGGATCTCGCAATGAGATTCATGGATATCCGCAAGAGAGTTTACACCTTCCCCCATATGGGCGACAAGGCTTACTTCATCGCGGTACCGACCACGGCGGGTACAGGTTCCGAAGTCACGCCGTTTGCGGTCATCACCGATCAGACGACGGGCACGAAGTATCCTCTCGCGGACTACGAGCTCATGCCCGATATGGCGATCATCGACGCGGATATGATGATGAACATCCCCAAGGGATTGACCGCGGCTTCCGGTATCGACGCGCTGACCCATGCGCTCGAAGCGATCGCTTCCATGATGGCGACGGATTTCACGAACGGCATAGCCATGAACGCGTGCAAACTCATCTTCGAATATCTGCCCAGGGCGTACAAACTCGGCGGACACGACGCGATAGCAAGAGAAGAGATGGCGAACGCGTCCTGTATGGCGGGTATGGCTTTCGCAAACGCGTTCCTCGGCGTGTGCCATTCGATGGCTCATAAGCTCGGTTCTTATCACCACCTCGCGCACGGCGTCGCCAACGCGCTGATGATCGACGAAGTCATCCGCTTCAATATGGCGAAAGCTCCCGTCAAGATGGGCACGTTCCCGCAGTACAAATATCCCGACTGCGCGAGAAGATACGCCGAAGTCGCGTCTTTCATCGGTATCACCGGCAAGACCGACGAGGAAAAGGTCGAGAAACTCATCAAGAAGATCGACGAGCTCAAAGACGAGATCGGATTGCCCAAGACGATAAAGGACGCTGGCGTTGACGAAAAGGTCTTCCTCGAAAAGCTCGACAGCATGGTCGAAGACGCTTTCGACGATCAGTGCACCGGTGCGAACCCGAGATATCCGCTCATGAGCGAGATCAAACAGATGTATCTCAACGCATATTACGGCACGAACGAGAAGAAGTGACCGTAACGTCCGCCGCGGCGTTGCCGCGTGCGGGCTCCGACGCGCCGATACGGCAGAGCGGTCGTATCGCGCGGCGCATCACAGGCAAGAGAGCATTGCAAAGATGCTTCATTTCCAATAACCCCCTTCTGAAAAAGGCGCCGGACGGTTTGTCCGGCGCCTTTTCGCCGCGCGAATGCGAAGATCGGAGGTAGACGTGAAAAGCCGTTTTCCGCATACGTGTCGGGAAAACTCGCCGCGTCGGCAATTTGTCCGGAATGCGTAAAGTTTTGTTAAAAATTTCGTAAAGTCGCTTAATTTTCCCATTTTGATTTGACGGGCGCGCGCTCGGTGTGACAAAATATCCGTAGAAACATACGGAGGGATTATGAAGAAAACACTCAGGATATTTACGGCAGTGCTCGCGGCGGCGGTGATGACGACTGCCGTCTTCGGACTTGTCGGCTGCGACACCGCGGAGATAGGAGAGACCGATCCCAATCTCGGCACTACCGACGAGCAATATCTCGTATAAGGCATGAGCGCTTACGATCTCATCATGGAGGCGTACGCCAACTGGTGCGCCGACGACGGTTACGTAAGACGCGAGAGGTTTGCCTTTACGGCGAGGATGACGGGCGCGTCCGTGGCGACGAGGCAGACGTATATGATCCGCAAGGTGAGCGGCGACGAGATATATTCTCAGGAAGTGATACTCGGCACGGGCATGGACGACGGAACGAAGGCTATACGCTATTATTTCGACGGACAGAGCGCGTGGGAACTCGAAAATACCGACGGCTCCGACATAAGCATCGACGAGGCAAGCGGCTTGCCCGTTGCGTCGGAGTGGGGAGAGTTCGTCCCGTACGGCGGCGACGTCGACGCCCAGAACCGCACTTTGACGGAGCATCTGACGACGTACGACTTCTCGAGCAGAGAATATCTGTCCGACGCGCACAACGACGGAGTGTTCCTTATCGACGGCACGTATTACTGCACTATGACGCTGGACTGCTCGACGGAAATGATGGACACCGTCCACAAGGCTGCAAAGGACGAGTTTCTCGCCAATACGGGAGCGAAGGACGAAGGATTCTCGATAGAGGATACGACGATCGACTTCGCGATAAAAGAGATAGACGGGCAGTACAAATTCGTCGTGTGGCGGCGCAACGAAAAATACGAGGGTACGCATTCCACGATACCTTTGCCCGTGTCGTGCGAACAGACCTGTTACAGCACTTATTCGTACGAGGGCTACGAGATAGACGCTGAGGATCTGCTCAATCTGGCGTGAGCGCGATAACGACTGTTTCGTGCGTTAACGCGGCGCGGCTTTGTCGCGCCGCCGTTTTTTTGCGCTGTCGGAGCGCTTTGCGGGATATAAAGGGAAGCGCGTTTGACCCGCATCTGCCGTTTTACGAAAAATTTACCGAAAAGCCGCCCAAAATCTCTCGCGTATGCGGGGAAAAATCTTGATATTTCACGCGATGTGTATTATTATATTTATGGGGCCTAGGAGGAATAATGACTACGCGAAAAGAAGACAAAAGAAGCGTAAAATCGCGCAACGCTATCAAGAACGCGTTCAAAGAGATAGTGCTCACGCAGGATATGTCCCGTATCGTCATCAAGGAACTGGCCGAAAAAGCGGACGTCAACAGAAAGACCTTTTATCTCCATTATACGGATATCAACGACGTGCTCGAAGACGTTGAAAACGATTTTTTGGGCGATATCCGCAAGATAATAGGTAAATTCGATTTCAACGCGATCATATTCGATCCGTATCCGCTGCTGCTCGCGATAAGCGACGGCGTGTCCGGGGAGAATGACGATTTCAACAAACTCCTCTTTTCAAGTACGATCAGCAACAATCTGGTCGAGAAGATCAAAAAGCTGTTCAAACAGGCTCTGAAAGATACGTTTACCCAGATAATGAAGGATTCGGCGGGCACGGACATCGTGCTGACGTACGTTGTGTCCGGAGTGGTCGACGCTTACAGGGAATGGTACGTTTCCGAGCGCTCGATAGGACTGAAACAGGTCGCGCACGAGTTGGCGGAGGTCATCGCCAAAGGGCTCGACAACGTGATTAAGGTGAGATAAACTCATGGGAGCGGGGACGATAATCGCAATCACGATATGCGCGGCGGTCGCAGCGGTGGTCATCGCCATATGCGTGTGGGTCATCATCGAACGGTCTTCTTTCAGAGGCAGCAAGAGTACCGAATACTGGACTCTTTCCACGCCTTACGACGGCAAGAAGGTCGTCACCCTGGACAAAGATCCGGACAGGGATTTCGTCGTGCTCAACTTTACCGACGTGCAGTTCAACGACGTACTCGACATAGGCAGGGCGGACTTCACTTATAAGACGATGGACGAATTGGGCAAGCGCGTTCGTCCCGATCTCATCACGGTAACGGGCGACGTGGTGTGGGCGCTTCCGTTCACGAGGCGTTCCGTGATGCGCTTTATCCTGCATATGGACAAATACCGCGTGCCGTGGGCGCCTGTTTTCGGCAATCACGACGCGGACGGAAACTGCGACCGTAACTGGATCGCGGACAAGTTCGTCCTGTCCCGCAACTGCATATTTTCCAAAGGTCCCGGCAATATCGGCGGCGTGGGCAATTACGTGATCAACGTCAAGGAAGGCGACAGGGTCGTCCATACGCTGTTCATGCTCGACTCGGGAGCATACAGATATTATCCGGATATAGACAAGATCAAATACGATTTCGTACAACCTGCGCAGATAGGTTGGTACAGGTGGAATCTGCACGGTATCGCCGCCGAGAACGGAGGCGTCAAACCGAGATCCACCGTCATGATGCACATACCTCTGCCGCAGTACAAAACCGCATATGCGGAATATAAGAAGAGCGGTTTTTCTCCCGAGATAGGTTTCGGAGTGAACAACGAACGCGTCAACAGCGCGCCGGTGGACAGCGGATTTTTCGATGTGATAAAGGCGGAGGGAAGCACTTTCGACGTGGTCTGCGGTCACGACCACATCAACGATTCTTCGGTGCTGTATCAGGGAGTCAGGCTTACCTACGCTCTCAAAACGGGCGACAGATGCTACTGGCAGGACGACGGTATGATGAACGGCGGCACGGTGCTGCGCGTGGCTTCCGACGGTACGGTCAAGACCGAACACTGCTATATCAACGACATCAAGCCCAAGCGCAAGTGAAGTGCACGTTGTGCCCCCGTGCGTGCGGGGCTGACAGAAGCAAGGGCAGAGGATATTGCGGCGCGCCGGACGGTTTCGTCATAGGGCGCGCTGCCTTGCATTTTTGGGAAGAACCGGTGCTGGCTCCGAACGGTAAGAGCGGCGCGGTTTTTTTTGCGGGCTGTCAGTTGGGGTGCGTCTACTGTCAGAATTACGGACTGAGTCGCGGAGAGGGGTATCCCGTAACGGAAGACGGGCTCATAGATACGATAAAAAAGCTCGAAGACGAAGGCGCGGAAAACATAGAGTTCGTGACGGGCAGTCATTATGCGGAAAAGGTGGCGGCGTTACTGCGCAGGTACCGTCCGTCGGTCCCCACGGTCTGGAACTGCGGCGGATACGAATCGGAGCGTCAGATAGCGGCTCTCGACGGACTTATAGACGTGTATATGCCCGATTTCAAATATTCCGATCCCGCAGCGGCTGCCGCGTACAGCAACGCTCCCGATTATCCCGAGGTGGCGAAAGCCGCGATCGCCGCAATGAAAAAACAGGTCGGCACGACCGTGGTCGAAAACGGGAAGATCAAAAAGGGGCTGTTGGTACGGCATCTCGTATTGCCGGGGGCTGTGCGCAATACGTTCGGAGTGCTCGACGCCTTAGCGGAGATCACGGACGGGACGGATATTCTGTCTTTGATGTCGCAGTACGTACCTTACGGCAGGGCGGCGGAATATCCCGAGATAAACCGCAGGCTCAGACCGTTGGAATACAAAGCCGCCGTCGCGCATGCTGTCAGACTGGGCTTTGCCGACGTGTTCATACAGGAGAGCTCGAGCGCCGACGAGGCGTATATTCCCGAATTTGCGAGATCGTAGCGTCGCATAGCTTCCGCAAACGGAGTAAAAGCCGTTTTACGTACACGGGTGCGAAAATAAAAAATAAGCGCGGCTTCATGCCGCGCTTGCGTTTTATTCCGTTCGGATCACTTTGCCCAGGACAGATCGGTCGGCGTCACGATGACGGATACGTCCTCTCTGTTGTAGCTGAAGTATTTTTCCCAGGTATTGTTCGACTCGCCGGACAGGAAGCCCGCAAGAGTGCCTTTCCAACCGTCTTCTGTGTTGAAATAGCGCATAAGACCGTTTTCCCAGACGTGGCAGGTTATTGTCTGGTGGGTATAAACGATATCGTCGCTTCCCGCCGAATCGCGGGTGGAAGCGGTGGAGAGTTCGAGCGCATTCGAATTTATATCCACTACGAGTTGGATCTCGTAGTAGCCCTCGGCTTCGTTGTGGACGAGGGACGCTTTGAGTATAGTGTCGGTATTGATTATATTGCTGCTCGCCTCGACGTAGCTGTATCTGTAGAATTCGTTGGTCATGAACTCATCGACCGACTCCGTGCGAACAGGGTCGCTCTTGGTCCAGTCGATGCCGGTCCCTTCAAGGAAAGAAGAGAGCGATTCGGTACCGAGTACGGACGAACCTCCTTCCTGCAAATAGAAGGTCTGACCGTCGGGCGTGTACTTTCTGTTGCCGTATTCGAGTATGCCTTTGCATACGTTTTCTATGGTCACGTTGGATACGTCGGGATTGCTCATCATGTAGCCCTGAACGACCTGTCCCATAGATTCCATATACATAGAGTCGCCGTCTATAACGCGTATCTCGCGTACTTCCATGCTGCCGCCCATGCCGACGCTGGTTATGTTGGCGGTACCGCCGCCGGCGGCAAACGAAACGTAGAAATCCACTTTGCCGAGATTTTGATTGGCGATGTTGAACAGGTAGGTGGCGTCCTCTATGACGTTAACGTCTTCGGACAGAGAGTCCGAAAAGCTGTCTACGGAAGAAGCGTCGATCCTGTCGGTCCCTTCGGGTGCTTCATCGGCGGGCGCCGTTCCCAGGCCGTCGAAGTCAAAACTGACTTCGGGCACTACGGGCGGTTCCGACGTGAGGCCGAAGAACAGGATTATCAGAATAATAGCGATGACGAGTACGACTGCTATCGGCACGGTGATCGCTATGATCTTCTTTTTTTTGGTCATATATCCTCCTTTTTTCGCGGAGAACTTCGTCCTCCGTCGCGTTCATTATAAGTCAAAGCCGTCCGTTCGGTCAAACATATTTTATCGGATAGTTTGTCTTATAATTAACGTATTGTCGCGCAATGTCCGATATCGTGTAAAATTCGGATAAAATCCGCCGCAAATAAATAACCCTCGGAACGGGTAATGTATAAATCGTGTAAAATCGACGCGGCAAAAAGTAAAGTTTTCGCTCAAAAGATCGTCGGAGTGTAAAATTTACCGTCAAATATCGCGGAGAGAAGCGTAATTCCGCGTATGCGCACGGGGCAAATTGTTGATATCGGCGCGCGCGTATGCTATAATAGCAACCACGGAGGGGATATGGATATCGCGCTCAGGATCCTGCTTTGCGCCGCCGCTTATCTGGTCGGCTCCGTCAATTTCGCGATCGTGTTTTCGAGAGCGAAAGGCAGGAATATAAAAGAACACGGCAGCGGCAATCCCGGCACGATGAACGTGCTGCGCACCGTGGGCAGAATGTGGGGAGCGCTCACGTTCGTCTGCGACTGCGGCAAGGGAGTGATCTTCGCGCTTATAGGGAGATTCGCGCTGCATAGTTACGATTGGCTTTTCGTATTGGGGCTGGTGACGGTGATAGGTCACGTTTTTCCGATATATTCGCGTTTTCGCGGCGGTAAGGGCGTGGCGACTTCGATCGGCGTCTATCTTGCCGCGTATCCCGTCGCGGCGGGCATTACGTTCGTATTGCTGGTGTTGATGCTGCTGTTCGTGAAGTACGGTTTCATCGGGTCGCTTCTCGCCGAAACCGCTCTTGCCGTTTACAGCTGCGCGGTGTCGGTGACAGACGTATGCGTGATCGTTTGCTCTGTCGTCATGTGGCTGATCGTGGCGTTTGCGCATCGCGGCAATGTGAAGAGGCTGATACAGGGTACGGAAAACACTCTCGATCTCGTCGGCAGGGAGACCCCGTCTGCCGACGGACAAGAAGATAAAGACGACACAGGTCAAGGAGAACAACGATGAAACTCGGATTAGTAGGTTTGCCCAACGTGGGCAAAAGCACTCTTTTCAACGCGATAACGCAGGCGGGCGCGGAGAGCGCCAATTATCCGTTCTGTACGATCGAACCCAACGTGGGCGTGGTCGCGGTCCCGGACGAGAGGCTGGACAAACTCGCCGCGCTTTACGATTCGAAGAAGGTGACCCCGACGACGCTCGAATTCGTGGACATAGCGGGACTTGTCAAAGGCGCTTCGCACGGCGAAGGTCTGGGCAACAAGTTCCTTTCGCATATACGCGAAGTGGACGCGGTCGTCCATGTGGTGCGCTGCTTCGACGACGACAACGTAACTCACGTGGACGGCTCGGTGGATCCGCTGCGCGATATCGAAACGATAGAGTTCGAACTCATTTTCGCGGACATGGAGACCGTTCAGAAGCGTATCGCCAGGGTCAGGAACAGCGCCAAGGGCGGGGACAAGAAACTTGCCGAAGAGGCGGCGTTCCTCGAAGACGTGGAAAGCAAGCTCGAACAGGGCTGTCCCGTCAGGAGCATGACCTTCGACGAGGACGAACAGGCCGTGATAGACGATATGTTCCTGCTCACCGCCAAGCCTGTCATTTTTGCGGCGAACATCGCCGAATCCGAGATAGGCGCTCCCGACAACGCATACGTTGCCGCGGTCAAAAAATACGCTTCCGAACACGGCAGCGAAGTCATAGTTCTCTGCGCGAAGATAGAAGAAGACCTGGCGGGTATGGAGCCCGAGGACAGAGCTATGTTCCGCGAAGAACTCGGGATCGACAAGAGCGGACTGGACAAGCTCGTATCCGCGTGCTATAAGCTGCTCGGACTGATCAGCTATCTCACCGCCGGCGAGAAGGAGACCCGCGCGTGGACGATAAAGAAAGGAACGAAAGCGCCTCAGGCGGCGGGCAAGATCCACAGCGATTTCGAAAAGGGCTTTATCCGCGCCGAAGTCGTCGATTGGCGCACTTTGCTCGAATGCGGCTCGTATACCGCCGCCAAGGAAAAGGGAAAGGTACGCAGCGAGGGCAAGGATTACGTGATGCAGGACGGGGACGTCGTGCTGTTCAGATTCAACGTGTGAGGTATATATGGATTACAGGAAACTGCTTGCCGATATAGTGATATTGCAGGACGTGGACAGCTCGGAGATAGAGCCGCTCATCGTCCGTCCCAAAGATCCGTCAATGGGCGACTGGTGTCTGCCGTGTTTCAAGTTCGCGGGAAAGTTCCGCAAAAGTCCCGCCGAGCTCGCAAAAGACGTGGTTTCGCGCATAGGCGCGTACAACTTTTTGGAAAAGGCTGAGGCGGTCGGTCCTTACGTCAACTTCACTCTGGACAAAAAGACCGTAGCCCGCGAGGTGTTGGACCGGGCGCTCGGAGAGGGCGGCAATTACGGCGGTTCCGAAGAAGGCGCCGGCAAGACCGTGTGCATAGATTATTCCTCGGTCAATATCGCCAAACCGTTCCATATGGGACATATGCTCAATACTTCGATCGGCGCGGCGCTTTACCGCATATACGGCGCGCTCGGCTATAACGTCGTCGGTATCAATCACCTCGGAGACTGGGGCACGCAGTTCGGCAAACTGATCGTCGCTTACAAAAAATGGGGCGACAGGGAAGATATAGAGAGCAAGGGAGTCAGAGGTCTTCTCGACATCTACGTGAGATTCCACTCCGAGGCGGAAAAGGATCCTTCGCTCGACGACGAGGCCCGCGCGTGGTTCAAGAAGATCGAAGACGGCGACTCGGAGGCGACCGCGCTGTTCCTTTGGTTCAAAGAGATAACTCTGAAAGAGGTCGGCAAGGTCTATGACAGATTGGGAGTGAAGTTCGACTCTTACGCGGGGGAGAGCTTCTACAACGACAAGATGAAGCCCGTGCTCGAAGAATTGGAGCGCGACGGACTTCTCGAAGAGAGCGACGGAGCGAAGATAGTCCGTTTCGAAAACGACAAGTATCCGCCCTGTCTGTTGGTCAGGAGCGACGGAGCGACTCTGTACGCGACCCGCGATCTCGCCGCCGCGATATACAGGAAGAACACTTACGATTTCTACAAGTGCCTTTACGTGGTGGCGTATCAGCAGAATCTGCATTTCATGCAGCTTTTCGAAGTGCTGCGGATGATGAAGAAGCCGTGGGCGGACGATATGGTGCACGTGGCGCACGGTATGGTATCGCTCGAGGACGGCGCGCTTTCGACGCGCAGCGGTCACGTCGTGTTCCTGGAAGACGTACTCGATATCGCGGTCGCGAAAGCCTTGGAGATAATAGACAGAAAAAGTCCCGATCTGGCGAACAAGCGCGAGACCGCCGAAGCGGTCGGCGTGGGAGCGGTCATTTTCGGTATGCTGTACAACGGCAGGATCAAGGACGTCACGTTCAGTTACGACAAAGTGCTCAATTTCGACGGCGAAACGGGCCCATACGTGCAATATACGTATGCGCGATGCAAGTCGTTGATCGACAAATGCCCGCGCGAAGGCGAGTCGGAAGATCTGTCGGGAATAGCGGACGCGGAGGGACACGCTCTCGTCAGTCTTATAGGAGATTATCCCGACGCCGTGAAACTCGCCGCGGAAAAATACGAGCCCAGCATAGTCGCGCGTCACGTCATGGACGTGGCTCAGGCTTTTAACAAATTCTATCTGGGACACAATATAGCGGGGGCAGAGCCTGCCGTAAAGAATGCGAGACTGTCGCTCGTGGCAGCTACGATGACCGTGATCGAGAACGGTCTTAGGCTGCTCGGCATACGCACGCCCGAAAAAATGTAAAGGAGTCAGATATGCTCGTCGATCCGAGAATGAGAAAACTGGCGTACAATCTCGTCAACTATTCGTGCAGCGTGCGCAGGGGAGAGAACGTGTGGATAGAGGCGTACGGCGTCGACGCCGCGTTCGTGAACTGCCTTGTTGAAGAGGTTTACGCCGCGGGAGGATATCCGTACGTGTCGCTGTACGACAACCGCGTCCAACGCGCCGTTATGAAGGGCATGGACGAAACGCTGGCGGACAGGATGAGAGCGTTCGACGCGCCCAAGATGGACGCGATGCAATGCTATATAGGCGTGCGCGGAGGAGAAAATCCTTACGAAACGAGCGATATCCCCGCCGACAGAACGGCGGCATACAGCAAGTTTTACAGCCTGCCCGTGCATCACGACCGCAGAGTGGCAAAGACGAAATGGGTCATACTGCGTTGGCCGACCCAGGGCATGAGCAGTATGTCGGGCATGAGTACGGAGAACTTCGAAGATTTCTTCTTCAAGGTCTGCAATCTCGACTACCGCCGCATGGACGAGGCGATGACGCCGCTCGTGGAGCTGATGAATGCGACGGATAGAGTAAGGCTCTCGGCTCCCGGGACCGATCTGGAATTTTCGATCAAGGATATCCCGGCGGTAAAATGCTGCGGACTTCGCAACATCCCCGACGGAGAAGTGTACACCGCTCCCGTGCGCGACAGCGTAAACGGAAGGATAACCTATAATATACCCAGCCCGCACGATGGGATACGGTTCGAAAACATCTCGCTGCTGTTCAAAGACGGAAAGATAATCGACGCTTCCGCGAACGATACCGCCGCGATCAACAAGATATTCGACACCGACGAGGGCGCGCGGTATGTGGGAGAGTTCTCGCTCGGAGTCAACCCGTTCATAACCCGCGCGATGGGAGATATACTGTTCGACGAAAAGATAAGAGGTTCTCTGCACTTCACGCCGGGCAGCTGCTACGACGAGGCGTTCAACGGCAACCGCTCCGCCATACATTGGGATCTCGTGCTCGATATGTCCGCGGACAAAGGCGGCGGCGAGATATACTTCGACGATAGGTTGATAAGAAAAGACGGCGTATTCGTCGTGAAGGAACTGGAAGGGCTCAATCCGGAAAATCTGGGAAGAGAGTGAAAACAATAATTTGAGTAATTGCGCGGAAAATATTGTCAAATTTTGCGCGATGTGATATCATATCTTTGATAAAAAATTGACCTTTGGAGGTGTTACCATGCCACTTGTTACAACGCAAAAGATGTTCAAGAAGGCTTATGAGAACGGATACGCCATCGGCGCGTTCAACGTAAACAACATGGAGATCATTCAGGGTATCGTCGAAGCGGCGACCGAGGAGAGCGCTCCTCTCATCCTGCAGGTTTCCTCAGGCGCGAGAAAGTACGCCAATCCCGTATATCTGCGCAAGATGGTCGAGGCGGCGGAAGAAGTCAGCCATCTGCCCATCTGTCTGCACCTCGATCACGGCGATACGTTCGAGCTGTGCAAGAGCTGCATCGACGGCGGATTCAACTCCGTCATGATCGACGGTTCGCACCTTCCCTTTGAGGAAAATATCAAGCTTACCCGTCAGGTCGTCGAATACGCTCACGATCACGGCGTGGTCGTAGAGGGCGAGCTCGGCAGACTTGCCGGCGTAGAGGACGAAGTCAAGGTCAGCGCCGAAGACAGCTCCTACACCAGACCCGAAGAAGTCGAGGAATTCGTCGGCAAGACCGGCGTCGACAGCCTTGCTATCGCTATCGGTACTTCGCACGGCGCTTACAAGTTCAAGCCGGGCACCAAGCCCCAGCTGCGTTTCGATATCCTCGAAGAAGTCGCCAAGAAGCTCCCCGGATTCCCGATAGTTCTCCACGGCGCTTCTTCCGTTCCGCAGGAATTCGTCAAGATAATCAACGAGAACGGCGGCGCGCTTAAAGACGCGATCGGCGTACCCGAAGATATGCTCCGCAAAGCGGCTTCGATGGCTGTCTGCAAGATCAACATCGACTCCGACCTTCGTATGGCGTGCACCGCGGGCATCCGCAAGCACTTCGTCGAGCATCCCGATCACTTCGACCCCAGACAGTACCTGGGCGACGCGAGAGCCAACATCAAGTATATCGTTAAGCACAAGCTCACCGAAGTTCTCGGCTGCGCGGGCAAGGCGAGCGAAGTTCTTTGATAATAGCCGCGGATCCCGAACGATCCCGGACAACGGAAAACACGGCGTTCCGACGCCGTGTTTTTGTATCGTCTTTTTATGCCGTCGAGCCGTGAGTTTTCGGAAAAAGGCAACGGAAATAAAGACTTCGATAAGTTTTTCGGAACAAAATATCGCCCCCGTAACTTTCGTACGGGGGCGCGTTTTTCGTAGGGGCGTCAGTCGCCCTGATAAGTAGGTGCGTTTTTCGCGGTCTTGCCCTTTATGACGTTGTGATAGTATGCGTACGTCATGGGAGCGCGGCCGCTGCCGACGACGCCTGCGTCGAGGACTTCGCCTAAGAATACGGTGTGAGTCGAGGTCTCCATTTTATCGACGACCTTGCAGCAGATATATGCGCAGGCGGTATCGGGTACAGGCATCGCTCCTTTTACCGAGTAGGGCACGCCGTCGAATTTGTCCGTATCTCTTCCCGAGAAAAATCCGAATCTGCCTATCACCATCGGATCGCTGTCCTCCGCGATCACGTTGACTGCGAAATGACCGCTCTCGGCTATGACGCCGTTGGTGTAATTGTCGCGGTTCACGCTTACGGCGATGGTCGCAGGCGACGATGTTATCTGCATCGCACTGTTGGCGGTACAGCCTGTCGGACGTCCGTTGTCCCACGTCGTGACCACATATACGCCGTATGAGAGCGCATAAAGAGCTTTTTTGTCCATACCGCGTCAGTAGTTTTTCGCCTGCAACTCGAAATAGCTGCGCGGATGGGCACAGACGGGGCAGACCTCGGGCGCTTCGGTGCCGACGTGGATATGTCCGCAGTTGAGACACTTCCAGACAACGACTTTGTCGCGTTTGAATACGATCCCGTTGTCGATATTAGCCGCGAGCGCGAGATATCTCTCTTCGTGTTCCTTCTCGATCGCCGCTACGCCTTCAAACATTGCGGCTATTTCGTCGAATCCCTCTTCGCGGGCTTCTTTGGCGAAGGTGGCGTACATATCCGTCCATTCGTAGTTTTCGCCTTTGGCGGCGTCGATCAGGTTGGATCTGGTATCGCCGATGCCTCCGTTGAGAAGCTTGAACCACATTTTCGCGTGTTCCTTTTCGTTGTTGGCGGTCTCTTCGAAGATATTCGCTATCTGCACATAGCCGTCTTTCTTCGCTTTGGAAGCGTAGTAGGTGTACTTGTTCCTCGCCTGAGATTCGCCCGCAAAAGCGGTCATCAGGTTGCGTTCGGTCTTGGTCCCTTTGATGTTCATATTCCGTTCCTCCGATTATTTAAAAACAATAACGATTACTGTTTTTTATAATTATATTACAAGCGTCGGAAGTTGTCAATACAAAAGCCGAAAATTTTAGTTTATTATATATTTTTATCCTTATATATCC
>ERZ1090880.603-NODE-603-length-19364-cov-19.267647_pt1 | contig 19364 bp, 17 predicted proteins | sample MGYA00478471_ERZ1090880 | MGnify/ENA primary metagenome ERZ1090880 (study PRJEB33644, sample SAMEA5815734) | chicken gut metagenome | biome: Chicken; feature: Gastrointestinal Tract; material: Caecum | place: Ireland | collected 2019-01-01 | study: A study of the... | reverse complement strand
TAAGATGAGGATAAATTTCTCATTTTAACTTGCGCTAAATCTTGACATAGGACCATCTCCCCGGTTAAGAAGCTCTGTCACGTCAAAGGTAAATCTGGCATAGCCCCCTCTGTGGGAGCCGGCCAGCTCTCCGTTTACCCATACTTTTGTATAGAAATCGCAGCCTTCAAAGTGAAGGAGATACCGCTTTTCTTCTTCCTTTTCCAGAGACAGTGTTCTCTCATACCATACCCTGGAATGGCGCTCCTGACGTCCAATGCCGCTTTTTTCTGTCTCGTAGGTAAAGGGCACCTGGATCTTTTCTCCCTGAGGGAATGCCTTCTGCCACTTATTTTTTATTCCTTCCCTGCCGTCATCAAAGGCAAAATTCCATTCTCCGTTTAAGTTTTTCCAGTTTTCCCGGACAAGCTGTGGTCTGGGATAATCTTTCTGATACTGATACATATGCTATCTCTTCCTCCGAAAAATTTCAAATCTAACTGCAGATTTCTACTTCCCCATACTCCTGAGAGGCCGTCTCTCCTTTAAATCTTTCCAAGCTTAAGTCCCTGCAGTTCTTTGCATATATTGCCTGAGCAAAATCCGCCAGGTCATCTCCCTGAAATTTTACTCTGCAGTCTCTGATGATCACACCCTCTGCATTTTCCAGGAAAAATCCCGGACTTTTTCTTTCAATAATTCCCATTCCCAGACCGGGTCTTAAATCATATTGCCCTCTTTTCCACTTTGATTTTGCAGATAGAGTCACCTGAACTTTTTCAAAAAATATGTCTTCCACACAGTTCTCCGGCATTCCATGAACCAATACTCCATTCTCCGAATCGCAGAAAATATTAGAAAAACGAATACCAGAGATTTTTCCTGCAGAAGTATTTTTATCTCTGTCTGCCACTGTAATGGCAATAGGTTCGGCACAGCCCCACCAGCATTCAGCGAAACGTCTGGTTTGAATCATAATATTCTGAAAAGAAACATTTTCCACATTTCCTTCATCTCGAATCTGTATGGAAATCCCTCTGTTGGAATTGGATATTATACAATTCTGCATCAAAATATTCCTGAAATTTCCGCTTCCCTCTGTGCCGATTTTAAGTGCTGCAGAAGTGGAAATTAGTGTACAGTCTGAAATCAGTATATTTTCTGTAGGACCATATTTCATATTTCCAATTGTAGACTTCAGGCAAATGCAGTCATCTCCACAGGTAATATGGCAGCCTAAAATTCTCACATTCCGGGAATGATCCGGGTCAATACCGTCCGAATTTGCTACGTCCAGATGATTTAAAATCCTGATATTCTGTATTAGCACATCCTCACATCCTGCTGGATGCAAAGTCCAGAAAGGAGCATTCTCCAAGATTACATCTTTAAATGTAATATGATTGCAATGCTCCGTATAAATCAGTGTTGGCCGGGGATAAATCTCTCCTGTCACATAATATTGGCTGACTCTCTTTACAAAAGCATAGGCGTTTCCATCAATAATACCTTCCCCCGTAATGCTGATATAGTCTGCATCTTTTGCGTAGATAAAAACATAAGGCGGTTTACGCACCACTTCTTTGTCTATCTTCTCAATATCATAATCTTCTGCCTCTTCATTAGGATTAAAATAAGTTTCCAGTTCTTCATGAGCCTGAAGGCGGCTGCCTTTTTCCAGGTGAAGCTCTACATTCTGTTTCAAAATAATGGAAGAAGAATAAAAATGTTTTCCTTCTGCCAACACAACTCTGCCCCCTCCAGATGCCGCGCAGGCATCTATGGCAGCCTGAATTGCAGAACCGTCGTCTGTTTTTCCATCACCTATGGCCCCAAAATCCATTACATTATAACTCATACTGCTATCTTCCCTTTCTATACTATATTATATTTGATTATAGCTTGTTTGTCTTTCACAAAGAATGCAAAAAAGCGATTTTTTTTTGCAAAAAACCGCTTTTTATTCATGGCAATAGTCAGGTGCAGACTGTACTGTATACTGTTTAATTTTGCTGTCCTATCCCCCTCTGCCTACGTGAAGAAAAACTTCCGCCCCTGACGATCTTATAATAGCTTTTTGACGTCAGCAGATACATCAGCACATACACCAGTCCGAATCCCAGGAAGCATCCTCCGGTGATCCCGATAAGAAGCCACATATTGTGAAGACTGAAAAGCTGCAGCAGCCGGTAGATCATCGGAAAAGCAAAGGCTGTGTGGATCCCCGCCCAGATCAGGGGCATGAAAAATACAGTAAGGACCTGAGAATTGACGCTTTTCCGGATTTCCCTTTCGGTCATGCCTACCTTCTGGAGGATCTCAAATCTGCTCTGGTCTTCATAGCCTTCTGACACCTGCTTATAATACATGATCAGCACCATCCCCAGAAGGAACACGATGCCCAGCAGGATCCCCAGGAAGAACAGTCCTGCATACGTAGAATAAAAATCCATCCGCTCTACCCCTACACACTCTACAGTAGTTCCGGAAAAAGCAGGATCCTGTTCTCCCAGGCTCTGAAGTCCTGCGCTGATCTCCTGGGCAATAAGGCTCTGGGTCTCATCGCTGCAGTCCAGGTCTGTTCCATAGTAATTCCAGAATTCAAACGCTTCCCCGGCCTTAGGATAACTCTGATACATTTCCTCCATCACACTTACATCCGATACAAAGAGATAGGTGGTAGGGATGATCTGCATGGCGTCTACGCCGTTATCTACAAATTCTACCTGATCCTTGATCTTCCAGGTACCCATTCCTTCCAGGATCAGTTCCTGATAATTTTCCTGCCAGTCTGTCTTTGTATTGCATACCAGGACCTCCTGTCTGTCCAGGGTCTCATCTGTTCCCATGATCCGGTTATAGTCTTCCACAGGTACTACCATGATCTGGCGGACATTTTCATACTCTGTATAAGAAAACTCCCCACTATTTGCGTAGTCCAGGATCATCCGGTTTCCTTCTGCCATGCCGGACATCACCAGCTGCCGGTAGTGAAGGACATTTTCTTCCCGGACACCGTATTTTTCCAAAGCACCCTCTACAATCTGGTTTACCTGGCTTACAACCCCATCTTCCAGAGACGGCGTATTTACCACCAGATTTCTGGGATATCTGGAGCGAAGACTGTCCTCGGTTCCCAGGAACAGACTGACAGTGCCGGACACCATAACCAGGACCATAGTAGACAGAATACAGATGGAGGCCAGGCCGGCGCCGTTCCTCTTCATACGGAACATCATGGAAGACAGCGATACAAAATGGTTTGTCTTATAGTAATATTTTTTGTTCTTTTTCAATACTTTACATAAAGTAACAGAACCAGCCATAAAAAGCAGATAGGTAGCTCCGATCACCATAAGCACCGCCACAAAGAAAAGCCAAATAATGGTAACAGGTTCTTTAACCGTTACAGCCATGCCGTAAGCTGCTCCCAGAAGCACTGCCCCCAGGATTGCCGACAGCCAGTTGGCTCTTGGAGGCCGTTCTCCCAGGCTTTCACTTTTCAGCAGATCCAGAGGTCTGGTCCGGAATATCTGCAGGATCCTATAGGCCAGAAGCAGGAGAAAGATCACCCCATATGTTTTGAGGGTACGGATCAGAATATCAGAGTTTATGGAAAAGGAAAAATCTGCCTTCCCGCCCAGCAGATAGATCATGGCAAGCTGCCCCAGCTTGGAAAAGAGAATTCCTCCCAGAATTCCCCCTCCCAGAGAAATCCCTGCAGTCATAAGGTTTTCCCAGATCAGTACTACTGCGATGTTTTTCCGGTCCATGCCAAGGACATGGTACAGCCCCAGCTCTTTTTTTCTCCTCTTCATGAGGAAGGAGTTGGTATAAAAAAGAAAGATCACGGAAAAAATGCCCATGACCCCTGTTCCCAGAGACAGAATGATCTGCATCTGCGCTCCTCCCTCCATTTCCCGGATCACAGGATCGCTGGAGAGGAAGCCGATAAGGTAATAGACCATGACTACAAAAATACAGGCCGCCAGATAGGGGAAATAGATTTTCCCGTTTTTTCGGATTCCCTGCCAGGCCAGTCTTGGATAAAGTCTCTTTTTCACAGCTTTTCACCTCCCGCCAGGGCAGTGAGCGTATTGGATATTTTCTCATACATTTCCTGATTGGTGCTGTTTCCCCGGTAAAGCTGATGAAAAACCTCCCCGTCCTTGATAAAGAGAACTCTCCCTGCCCGGCTGGCAGCTTTAACAGAATGGGTCACCATAAGAATGGTATGGCCCTCTGCATGTATGGCAGAGAACAGGTCCAAAAGTTCCTCTGTAGATCGGGAGTCCAGGGCTCCTGTAGGCTCATCCGCCAGGATCAGCCGGGGATTGGTGATCAGCGCCCTGGCTACTGCCGCCCGCTGCTTCTGGCCTCCGGAGATTTCATAGGGATATTTCTCCAGTATGTCTGTGATTCCCAGTTTTCTGGCCACAGGAAGGATCTTTGCCTCCATTTCCCGGTAATGCTTTCCTTCCAGGACCAGAGGCAGATAAATATTGTCCCGGACAGAAAAAGTATCCAGGAGATTAAAATCCTGGAATACAAATCCCAGATTATCCCTTCGGAAACCGGACAGCTCCTTATCCTTCAGCTTGGTAATATCCCGTCCGTCCAGGAGCACGGTACCGTAGCTGGGCCGGTCCAGGGCTGCCAGGATATTCAGCAGAGTAGTCTTTCCTGAACCGGATTCGCCCATGACTGCTGCGTATTCTCCGTTTTCCACAGTAAAATTTACGTTTTTTAACGCCCGAACCTGACTGCCGCCGAAACGGGTGGTATAAGTTTTTTTCAGATTTATCACTTCTAATATCGCCATGTTGTTTCCTCCTTGTTTTTTACAAGGCCATTATAGCAATTCAGGGAAATGTGCCGCCATCGATTGGGCTTACATTTCCCTGTTACGGTCTTACATTTTTGTAAGACGCCTCTTAAGATCTATATAAATTGCAGTGCCCTCTCCCACAGAGGAAGAGGCCCAGATCCGGTATCCCAGATTGCTGCAGATCCGGCGGCAGAGATACAGGCCAAGGCCGCTGGCTTTTTTGTCGCTTCTGCCGTTATAGCCGGTATAGCCCTTTTCAAAGATCCTGGGAATATCCTCCGGGGCAATGCCGATACCGTTATCCCGGATACAGAGAATCTGTTCTTTTTCTCTTTCTATAGAAACTTTTCCCTGGGACCTGGTATATTTTAAACTGTTTGAAAGTACCTGTTCAATAACAAAAAGAAGCCATTTCTCATCGGTAACTACCTTCCAGTCCATTGGCTCATATTCCAGCCGGATCTTCTTCTGGATAAAAGAAGAGGAAAATTTCCGCACTGCCTGGCGGAGGATCTGATCCATCTCACACTCTTCAAAAACGTAATCTGTTGTCTCAGAATCCAGCCGGAGATAGCACATGGCCATATCCACATACTGATCGATCCGGACTACCTCTCCCCGTACTTCCCTTGCCAAAGGGCTGTCCTCATTTTCCAGGCTCAGCTTTAATGCGGCAATAGGGGTTTTCACCTGGTGGGCCCACATGGTATAGTAATCGCTCATATCCTGGTACCGGCGGTTTTGCCTGTCCTGGGTATCTTTCTCCTTTTCCCAAAGTCTGGCGATCAGATCCTGATAATCCTGTTCCAGAAGGCCTTCCGGTACCGGCAGGAGTTCTGCACCGGTTATCTCCTGCTGCTCTCCCATCTGTCTCAGTTCCCGATGCTTTTTCCGGAATCTCAGGTAATCCGGCACTGCCAGGACCAGACCAAAAAACAGACAGAGCACTGCCCCGTAAGCCCAGGCTGCCGGCGGCAGCCTGTAGAAAAACAAAAGGACAAAAAACACTGCCATAGCTATAAAATAAAAGGCCGCAGTTCTTTTGTGCTGTTTTATATATGCAGTCAAAACTTTCATACCGCTCTCCTTATCCGATCAGATACCCCATGCCAATTTTGGTGGTAATAAAATCTGTCAGGCCTGCCTTCTCCAGCTTTTTCCGCAGACGGTTTACATTCACGCTTAAAGTATTTTCATCTACAAAACTGTCGCTTTCCCAGAGTTTCTCCATAAGCCGCTCCCGGCTGATGATCTTTCCCTTGTTTTCCAGAAGGGTCTGAAGGATCCGGTACTCGTTTTTGGTCAGATCGATCTTTTCCCCTTCATAGGATAGAGAAGCGTCTGCCATATTTAAAACAGCGCCTTTATGTTCCAGAAAAGCCTGCTCTCCTCCGTAGTCATAAGTTCTCCTCAGCACAGCCTGGATCTTGGCGGTCATCACCATCTGGTCAAAAGGCTTGGCAATAAAGTCATCCCCGCCCATCTGCATGGCCATAACAATATTCATGTTATCTGAGGCGGAAGAGATAAAGATCACCGGCACCCTGGAAATCTTCCGGATCTCCTGGCACCAGTAATAGCCATTGTAAAAAGGCAGAGAAATATCCAGCAGGACCAGATGAGGGTGATAGTCAGAAAATTCCTCCATGATCTTCTCAAAATCCGAGGCGCACCGGGCTTCCAGGTTCCAGGACTCCATCTGTTTCTGGATCCCCCGGGCGATCCCCGGATCATCTTCTATGATAAATATACGGTACATATGATTAGCCCCTTTTAATTTTTATCCAGATCCACGGTTATCTCATAATAGTCACAGGGATGAGCCTCCAGACCTGTGACCCCTTCTCCTGAAACAATAGACATCCGCAGATGGGAAGCAAAGATAAAAGCATTGTCGTCCAGGATCGTCTGAGTCATTTCCACAGCCAGAGAATCTCTCTCTTCTGCGTCAAAAGTAGTGCTCATCTGGGCTTCCAGCTCTTCCAGTCTGTCACTGTGATATCCCCCTCTGTTGTGGGTGGAAGAATCCAGGCAGTGGGTGGTAAAGAAGTATTCCGGATCTCCTGTAGGTGCGCAGACAAAGGCGCTGGCGTAGATGTCCCACTCGCCGGTTTCAATAACATCCAGATGATTTGCCGTACTGTTTACTTCAACGTCAATGCCAATCTCTCCCAGAGTTGCCTGAACGCTTTCTGCCAGAAGGGGCAGTTCCTGACGGCTGGGATAAGTAAGCCAGCGAATAGTCAGGTTCTCTCCGTCCTTGTCCACATAACCGTCTCCGTCCGTATCTGTCCATCCTGCTTCCGCCAGAAGTTCTTTAGCCCTGTCCGGATCATATTCCGGTGCGGTAACTGCATCGTCCCCAAAAGTAAAGTTTGACGGGAAAGGACCTACAGCGGCGGAACCATTGCCTTCCATCAGTACCTCTGTAAAGCTTTCTTTGTCAATGCCACAGGCAATGGCTTCTCTTACTCTTTCGTCCTGGAGAGCCTCTGTGGCATAATTCATCTGTGCAAAGAAAGATCTGGAGGTTTCTACAGAAGAAATCGTATAGGGCTCTTCTGAGAACAGGGACAAACTGGAGTAAGGAAGACCGTAAGCCGCATCCAGCTCTCCTGACTGAAGAGCCATAGTAAGGGTATCTCCATCACTGATGGTCTGTACATATATGGTGTCCAGATTCGGCATCCCATCCCAGTAATTTTCATTTTTTACCAAAGTCAGTCCCTGGTCTGTAACCACTTCTGTGGCAATATATGGACCGGTGCCCACTACGTTTCCGTCATCAGTAATGCCGGCTTCCATATCAATAATGCAGCCGTAGGGATCGGCCAGATAATTCATCAGAGCCGGTACCGGATCTGTAGTCCTGATAGTCAGAGTCATGCCCTCTGCTGTAATCTCCTGGATCTTCAGATCCCCTTTGGCTCTCTCATGAACCTCCACCAGATGCTCCAGACATTCCTTCACGGCCTGGGCATCCAGTTCCCTGCCGCTGGTGAACGTTACCCCGTCTCTCAGGGTAATCCTCCAGGTATTTTCATCTACATTCTCATATTCTGTGGCCAGCCAGGGCTCCAGCTCCATGGTATCGGAATAGCGGAATAAGGTTTCCCCTATGCCATAGCGGATACAGGCCCAGCCTGAATATCCGTTGTGAGGGTTCACATCAGACTCGTCATTTTCCGCATTAAAAGTGGTGTCTCCGTAATAAAAAACTTTTTCTCCTGAAGAGGACTCAGACTGTGATCTATCCTGGCTGTCCTCCTCCCCGGAAGAACCGCAGCCTGCCAGCAGTCCGGCGCTCATAGTCAGCGCCAGAACAGCACCCCACGCCTTTTTCCATGTGTTTTTTGGTTTCATTTTTTCTCCTTTCCTGATAATCCTTCCGCTGATTTTTGCAAAACTTGGGACTTTAAAATACAGAATCTATAAGGATCTTTGTATATTCTTCCCGGGGATGCCGTATCACCTCATCTGTCATACCCGTTTCTATAATACTGCCTTTATACATCACCAGGACTCTCTGGCAGAGCTTCTGCACCAGAGCCAGGTCATGACAGATCAGAAGGATAGACAGTCCTCTATCTCTCTGAAGTCTGCTGAGCAGATCCATAATCTGGGCCTGTATGGTAACGTCCAAAGCGCTGGTAGCCTCATCACAGATCAGAATCCTGGGATCTACAGCCAGAGCTCTGGCTATGGCCGCTCTCTGACACTGCCCGCCGCTTACCTCATGGGGATATCTGGAAGCAAAACTTTTGTCCAGTTCTGCCAGTTCCAGAAGCTCATACATCCTTTTTCTGGCGTCTTTCCGTTTCATGCCGTGATTGCGCATGCTCTCCATGATCCCGTCTCCCAAAGTACAGCGGGGATCAAAGGAATCCTGGGGAATCTGGAAAATCATCTGCATCTTTGTATACAGCTCTTTTTTCTTTTTCCCTTTCTGTCCCAGAATTTCCTCTCCGTCCAGACGGATACTGCCGCTGTCCGGCTCCAAAAGCCGGGTGATCATCTTTGCTGTAGTACTTTTTCCGCATCCGCTTTCTCCTACAAGCCCCAGACATTCGCCTCTGTTCAGAGTAAAGCTGATCTCATTTACTGCTGTAAAGGGCGTTTTATTCTTATAAAATGTTTTTTTCAGATTTGTTACTTCCAATATTTTTTCCATAGCTTTATCCTCTGTCCAGCCGGGGAACCGCACCGATAAGCTTCCTGGTATAGGGTTCCCGGGGATGGCGGATCACGTCTTCTTTCCTGCCGTATTCTACCAGCTTTCCCTGATACATGACAGCCACTTTATCCGCCATATATTCTACAACGCCGATGTTATGGGTAACAATGGCAATGGCTGTCCCATAGAGCTCCCGCATTTTCATCATCTCTTTCACCACCTGGGCCTGGACAGTAACGTCCAGGGCGCTGGTAGGCTCATCGGCCAACAGAAGCCGGGGATTTGGCACCATGGCCATCATGATCCCCACTCTCTGATTCATTCCTCCTGACAGTTCAAAGGGATAACTTTTCAGGATTCTTTCTCCGTCTGTAAGACGCATAGTCTCAAATAATTTCAGGGCCCTTTCTTTAATCTCTTTACGGCTGATCTTTTCATGTTCCAGAACACTTTCATAAAGCTGGTCCTCAATGGTCCGGATCGGGCACATGGAGGCCCCTGTGTTCTGAAAAATCATGCCCATTTCAGGTCCCCGGAGCTTTCGGAGTTCATTTTCTCTGCTGTCGGTGACATTCTGTCCTTTATAGTAAATATCGCCTCTGGTCACGGCTCCGGAGTTTTCCAGCAGCCCCATAGCCGCCTTGAGCACCGTGCTTTTTCCGCTGCCGGATTCTCCTACTATTCCAAGGATCTCTCCTGGTGCCATCTGAAGAGACAGATCCTGGACTACCGGCTTTCCTCCGTAACTGATGTCTACATGCTGCATATCTAATAATGGCTGTGTCATGATCTGTTCCTCCTGCTCTGTCTGGGATCTAATATATCCCTTACGGTATCTCCCAGAAGGTTAAAGACCATAACCGTAAGAAAAATAGCGCAGCCGGGAGCCAGGATCACCCATGGAGACGTCTGGAGCATACTTCTTCCATTGCTCATCATGGAACCCCACTCTGCAGTAGGCGGCGTAGCTCCCAGACCCAGAAACGACAGTCCGGCGATTTCCATCATCATGGTCCCGATATCCAGAACCGCCGTTACGATCACCGGACCGGCGATATTGGGGACAATATGTTTTAAGATGATCTTCCCTGTCCCGGCACCTGCCAGCCGGGCCGCCGAAATATAGGGCGCATTCTTTATAGTCAGCACCTGACTTCTGGCAATCCTTGCATATTTTGGCCAGGATATAAAGGCCAGGGCTGCTACGGCGTTCATGATGCCTCCGCTCATGACACTGGCTGCGGCAATGGCAAAGACCATTCCCGGAAAGGCCAGGAAAATATCTGAGAGACGCATGAGAAAGGAATCCAGCTTTCCCTGGCAGTAGCCGCAGAGAATCCCCACGATGCTTCCTGCAACTGTGATGATCACCACCAGAAGCACCGCTGAAGAAATAGAGGATCTGGCTCCCATGATCACCCTGGAGAGCATATCTCTTCCGTACCGGTCTGTCCCCAGCAGATATTCCCTGCAGGGAGCCAGAAGGGCATTGCCAAGGTCCTGTTCATAAGGATCATAGGGCGTTATATAAGGCGCAAAGACTGCCACCAGAATGAGCAGAAGAGTCAATGCGCCGTAAACGGCCAGTTTTATCTTTGTATAGTCTTTTTTTATTTTCTGTTTTCTTACAGTAATCTTCTTTTCTTCCACTATGCTTCCTCCTGTCCCAGACGAATCCTTGGATCAAGATAATGATAGATCAGATCTGTGATCAGATTCACTACCACATAAATGACCGCCATCCAGATCACGTAGGCCTGTATGATGGGATAATCCCTCATGGTGATGGCGTCTACCGCCATTTTCCCCACCCCGTCCCACATAAAGATGGATTCTACAATGGCCGTTCCTCCCAGAAGGGATCCGATGGACAGGGCCAGCAGGGTAACGATAGTGAGCATGGAGGCTTTCAGCACACTGAAAGTCAATATCTTATTCTCACGGATCCCCCGTGCTCTGGCGCCCTGCACATAGTCCTTGTTCAATTCTTCCAGAACCGTGGCTCTTACCTGCCGGGTATATTTGGAGGACATGGCTATGGCAAGAGTCAGGGTTGGAAGGATAATGCTTTTCCATCCGCTGTTATTTCCCATTACAGGAAGGAGCTTCAACTTCAGGGAAAAGAAATAGATCAGCAGCAGAGACACAAAAAAGTTCGGCAGGGAATTCCCGATGAAACTCAAAAACCGTATCAGATAATCCAGAAATTTATTTTGTTTTACTGCTGACAGGATTCCCAGAGGTATAGAGATTAATACGGTCAGAAAGATGGACGTGACCGTCAGGCAGATCGTCGCCGGAAGTTTTGATATAAATGTGTCGAATACATCTTTCCCGGATACAAAAGATTCTCCCATATCTCCTCTCAGTACATTACCCAGCCAGATAACATACTGCTGAGCCAGAGGCTTGTCCAGGCCCATCTCCTGGCGGAGCTGATCTTTTTCTTCTTCTGACATGACCACGCCCTGATTGCTTTCCATGGTATCGATCACGTCTGTAGTACCTATATTCGTCAGAATGAAGGACAGCAGGGTAATGCCCAGGAGAATCGGGATTAATTGTATAAATCGTCTTATTGCGTATTTTCTCATTCTTTACCACCCTTATCAGCTTTGTAAATTCACTTTTTAAAGTATAAAACCTTCAAAAAATTCTCACAAGCCCCATGGGGGGTTGTTTTTTATTTAAGAGGGAGCCTGCCCACTTTGTTCTCCCTTTTCCTCTTCCAGAGGTATGATCCTGGTACATACCCGGTCCAGCAGTTCCGAATCGTGGCTGACTACGATCAGTCCGATTTCCCGCTTCTCTGCCTCTTTCAGCAAAAAGTGCCATATCTGACTCTGGGTGATCAGGTCCAGCATAGTCGTGGTCTCATCCGCCAGCAAAAATCTGGTCCTCTTTCCCAGGGCCCTGGCAATACTGAACCGCTGCAGCTCTCCCCCGGACAATTCTGCAGGGAAACGATTCATCCAGTCTTCTTCTATCCCAAGTTCCCGAAGGATTCTTTCTTCTATCTGATCTCCCTCCCGGATGGCTTCTTTGACCCGCAGTCTGGGATTCAGGGCAAACTCCGGCTGCTGCCAGATCATCTGCACCGGACAGTAGTCTCCATAGGAGGATAGAGGCTTTCCGTCCAGAAGGATTTCCCCCTGATCCGGCTCCAGGTATCCGGAAAGAAGCTTGCACAAAGTGGTTTTCCCATATCCGCTTGGTGCGGCCAGCCCTACCCGCTCTGTGTTTTCTACAGTCAGGCTGAAGTCCTTCAGGATTTTTCTCCCTTTCTTTGTATATTGATAAGAAAGATTTTTGATTTCCAGTTTCATCTTAATTTCCACCTTTTCCGCCTGGATTCTATTGGGCATACAGGCAGCGTACCTTTCCGCCTCTTACTTCCCGGTAGGGGATTTCTCCTCTGCAGGCCTCCTGGCACTGGCTGCATCTGGGGCTGAAGATACACCCTTGGGGAAGGTTTTTCACATAAGGCTGGCTTCCTTCAATATATTGAAATCCATGCCTGGGCATAGCCCTCCATAAGGCTTTCGTATAGGGGTGCCGAAGGTTCTCTTCTCTCTGGAAGTCTTCTGCCCTGGCCTCCTCAATAGTGGTCCCCCCGTAAAATACCGCAATCCGGTCCACGGTCTCCAGAGCCAGTTCCAGATCATGGGTGATCACCAGAACGGCAGCGCCCATGTCCGCCAGGTTTCGGAAATGTTCCATGGCACGTTTTGCTGTTTTCTTATCCAGACCCGGAGTAGGTTCGTCAGCGATGACCAGTCTGGGGGCTTCCATCACTGCCGTAGAGATCAGCACTCTCCGGTTCATCCCTCCGGACAGCTCAAAAGGATAAAGCTCCTCTGTCTTTTCTTCCAGATCGTAACGTCTGAAAATAGCTTTCAGCTTCTCTTGGGACGCCGGATCTTTTTTCCCTTTCCGTATCTGAGGTCCGATCTTCATCAGGGGATTCAGGGAAGAAATGCTCTGGGGTACCATAACGATTTCCTTTCCAGGGTCACTCCGCTGGCTTCCACTCCGATAGGCACGCTGAGACCAATGGGAAACAGCCGAAACCATACTCCGAAAACAAGCAGGAGCAGCAGCGCCAGCCAGAATGCCGGCGTACTGGAAATCACCAGACAGTATCCCTGGATTGCTTTATCTATCAGTTTCCCCCGGTTCATACCTGCCACTACACCCAGAAAAAGGCCCAGGATCCCGGAAATCACCCAGGCTGCGATCATAAGGAACAGAGAATTAGATAATTTTACTCCAATCACTTCTGTTACAGGCTGCCGGTATAAAAGGGAAATCCCCATATCTCCCCGGACAAAATCCTTCGCCCAGGAAATATACTGCTGGGCCGGCGGCGTATGAACGCCCCAGTATTCCTCCAGTTTTTCTCTCTGTTCCTGACTCATGGACCCAAGGGCTGCCTGCCCTACGTTCGCCTGAAGAGGGTCCACCGGGGAGGCTTTCATTAATCCAAAAGTCATCATGCTGATACCGATGGTCAGCAGGATAATTTTCAAAATATTTTTTGCAAGAAATTTCGGCCAGCTTCCTTCCATTGCTCCCTCCTTCTGTATTTTCTCTTATTCCCAGGACCACTGGTCCACATTGTTTACAATGGACCATCCATGTCCGTGAGGATGTATCTTCTGTTCTGCAATCTGAAGTCCGTCTCTGACAAAATAGAGATGATCAATATTGCACAGCCAGATCCAGGGGATATCTCCCTCCTGGGTAATACCGGTGGTTCCATCCCACTGGGCTTTCTGCCACAGGTCATAAGACTCTTCCAGAGAAGACGCCGCCAAAGCCTGATCCATGTAACTGTCTACTGTTTCATTGGCATAAGGAGAATATTCTGCCTGTCCGATTCCTGTATCGGGGAGCGTATGGTAAATATTATAAAGTTCCATAGGCGTATGGGCTCCCCAGCCCCACATAAGAGGCTCTGATTCTGCCCGGTCATAAGCCACATCCCAGCCTGCTCCTTCGGTGGTCACTTCAATTCCCAGTTCCCGGAGCTGATTGGCCGTATCTTCCGCCAAAGCCTGGCGTACAGAATCTCCATTGCTGAACATCAGAGTAAATTCCGCCCTTACTCCATCCTTCTTGCGGATTCCGTCAGTACCTTCCTTCCAGCCGACGTCCTCTAAGATCTTCTTTGCTTCTTCCGGGTCATATTCTACTTCGCTTTCCGGATTATACCAGGGCATCTTGTCGCATACACTATAGGCAGCGGTTCCATAGCCGTTTAATACATTATCTATCATCTCCTGGCGGTCAATGCCGATATTGATGGCTCTTCTTACATTTACATCTGAGGTAAATTCATTTCCATAGGTAACGCCGTCTTTTTCCTGAGGCGTACTGCATGGCAGGTTAAAACCTCTGTTATCTACGGTCTGCACACTGAAAAGCTCATATCCCTCCACGCTCTGGTCGCTGTAAGAAGCCGCCGTATGGGCTACGTCTACCTCTCCGGCCATAGCCGCAGCCAGGGCTGCGTCTTCCTCCATAAACAGAACTGTCAGCTTTTTGATCTTCGGTTCCTCTCCGTAATAATCTGGATTTTCCTCAAAAATCACCTGCTGTCCTTTGTCCCACTGCTTCATGATGTAACGGCCAGAACCTATGGGGTTCTGTCCATAATTTTCATCATAGGCATGTTCCGGAACGATTCCTACGATAGCCATGGTATAAGGCCAGATGGAATAGGGCCTGGTCATATGGAACTCTACTGTAGTATCGTCTACGGCCACAGCTTCTTCCAGCATGGTAAAGTCATTTACTGAACTTTTTTCTTTACAGTTATTGTAAGTAAAGGCTACATCCCGGGCGGTAAGGGGCTCCCCGTCTGTAAATTTTACATCGTCCCGGATGGTCACTGTCCAGGTCATACCATCTTCGCTGACACTGTAATCTGTGGCCAGATCCTTATCCATCTGCAGATCCTGGGTAGTAACCGTCAGCGTACTCTGGATCAGAGGTTCGTGAACGTGTTCTCCGGCCCCCCAGCCAAAAGCCGGGTCAAAGCCGGATTCCGGTTCTGAAGTTGCGGGCATAGTAACCACTACTTCTTCCTTCTGTGTATTCTCCTCTGCTGCACCTCCGGCTGTTTCTTCCTGTGCAGATGTCTCCCTTCCAGCATCTGATTCAGCCCCCTGACTGCAGCCTGACAAAAGTCCGACACTTACAGCAAGGGTGCATAAAGCAGCAATGAGTTTCTTTTTCATACATTTTCTCCTCGCTTTCTTAAGTATGGAAGGAGTATAGCATCTGCTTTTTTTCGCCACAAGCCCGGGCAGGGGTTCCGTTTTTCAGTTTTTTGTGTCTGTCCGGTCCTGCCTGCAGATCCCTGAAATCCCGGCTTTTTTCTCTATTCTCTTTTCTTTCAGGCAAAAAAAAATACGGGGAGATAACCCCATCCCCCCGTTAAGATGCTCAGTTTTTTCATTTATGCCTTTACTGCAAAAAGGGCAAACAGCGCATCCGGATTATAAAATTCATCTTTTACTGTATAGATTTTCCTGCTGACGCCGAAATCTACAGACAACTGCTCCACCCCCAGGTTTCCCAGGGTCTCCACATCCCAGGCAGGACGGACACGGCTGCTGATAGGAAGCTGGCGCTTAATCTCCTCACATTCTGCCATCATATCCAGTCCCAGTTTATTGTGGGTATGGTTTTTGGGAAGTTTAGAAGTATCTGCAAAATTTACCGCCCCGTAGTTAGCGTCAAAGTTCAGCAGGATCCCTCCTTTTTTCAGCACCCGCAGCCAGTCTTTGTAAGCCCTGGCCGTATCCGGCAAAGTCCAGGTAAGGTTTCTGGATATCACAACGTCAAAAGTCTCGTCCTCAAAGTCGAGACTTTCCCCGTCCATGATCAGAAACTGACAGCCGGCATTTTCTTCTTCCGCCAGTTCTCTGGCATAGCGGATCATATCCGGAGTCAGGTCTGTTCCTGTAACCTCGTGTCCCATTTTCGACAAAAGAATCGTAAAGAATCCTGTGCCGCAGCCTACGTCCAGAATCCGCAGATTCCCCTGGGGAAGATACTTTTCAATCTCTTCCTGCCATCTTTCGGCAATGGGATCATGGAGCTCCGCCTTCCTCTGTTCCTTAAAGCCGCTGCTGCGTTTTGTCCAATAGTTGGTGATCCGCTCTTTCCGGTTATCCTTCTCCCGGGAAATCTTTCCATAGGCGATCATTGGGCCGGATTCTTCTACCTGAAGACTTCCTGTCTGGTAGAGGATCACCCCGTCGTTTTCTCCATAAGCCACTTCCAGAATATGGCCCTGATAATCCTTGACCATTCCCAGGACCTCGCCTGCCCGGATCATATCTCCCGGCATTTTGTTTGGATACCACAGGCCGTTCTGGGAAGCAGACTGGTAAATAATGTCCCTTACTTCCAGAGGATAATAGATCCTATAGTCTTTCTGTCCCAGATAAACCCCCAGATGGCAGAGGATATTCCGCACGTCCCTCCGTGTAGAATGGGATTCCTCTCTGGTCCAGGCTCCCATGCCTCCTCTTTCAATGAGAATACTGGGGATCCCGTAGGCGTAAGCCGCATAGTTATAACAGCCTCCCTTGGCCACTGTAGAGCAGACCATGTAGGGTACGTCCACCTGCTGGGCCATCTCCCTGGAGATTTTTACCGTCTCTTCTGAAGCCTGTCCTGCATAATACACATAGGGGGCAAGCTGTTCATAGCTGTCTCCGCTGTGAAGGTCAATATAATAATCTGCTATAGGAAAAAGTTCCTTTTCGATTCCCCAGGCCAGCCGCTCCATCTGGGTTCCCTCCCTGTTTCCAGGGAATACCCGGTTGAGATTCTTCCCGTCCTCATATCCGAAACTGCCGCTTCTGTTTTCAAAAGCTTCCCGGTTGATAACCTTTACGATCACTACTGTTCCTGCAATTTTTTCTGTTTTCAGCCTGTCGGCCAGTTCTACAGCCGCCTGGATCCCTACATATTCTTCTGCATGGATCCCCGCAGTGATCAGTACCGTCTTTCCCGGCTCTTCTCCGTTTAAAATAGTAACAGGAAGCTGAAATTCTCCATCTGCCACAGACAGGAATCCACTGGCTTTTTCTCCTGGTCTTACACTGAAAGTTCCTAACTGAAAAATTCCGTTTTCGCTCATTTCTCCGTCCTTATCTCTGTTCTATCCTAAAGTAATACAAGTTTTTGGCAAGGGGCTGTCCCCTCTTTTGTGTATAAAGGTTCAGACACTCCTCCTATACTGAGGGTTAGTTTATCAAAAAATTAACAGTCCCACAAGCCCGGCAGGGGGATATAAATTTCCGATCAATTATTTTTCTCTGAGGGTAACGGAAAAGAAAAATATATAATTCGATATGAACATTGAAATCTTCTTAAGATACTTGTATAATAAAGAAAGATAGTACGCAAGATAATACGTAAGACTGTGGAGGTGTTTTTATGGGAGAATATAAGCCGCCTTTTACAATAACAAATGAAATGCTGTCATATGTATCATCTATTTCTGAAAAAATAGGGCGCATAACAGCTACTAACAATCTGGAAGCAAAACCGCATTTGAGAAAGAATAATAAAATCAAATCGATTCATTCCTCTTTGAAGATCGAGGCCAGTTCTCTGACTTTGGGACAGGTCAGAGATGTAATCAACGGAAGGGCTGTACTGGGTGAGCAAAAAGAAATCCAAGAAGTAAAGAATGCCTATGCTGCGTATGAACGGCTTTCACAAATTGATCCCTATAATATTCGGCATTTGAAACAGTTCCACGGGATTATGACTAAGTACCTTGTAGAGGAGTCCGGTGATTTTCGTTCGGGCGAAGAAGGTGTTTTCAACGGCGATCAATGCATCTTCATGGCTCCTCCGGCACAGTTTGTTCCACAGCTTATGGAGAAATTGTTCTTCTGGATGAACGCTGCACGAAAGGATGTTCACCCATTGATTTTGAGCAGCGTATTTCACTATGAGTTTGTATTTATCCATCCATTTTCAGATGGTAATGGCAGAATGGCAAGGTTGTGGCACACGGCTATTCTTTCCAAATGGAAACCAATATTTGAATATATTCCCATTGAAAGCCAGGTTGAGAAGTTCCAGGACGAATACTACGAAGCCATTGCTAAGTGTCATGTTGCTGGAGAATCTACAATTTTTATCGAGTTTATGTTGTCTCAAATTGATGCGATTCTGGATGAAATTTCCGTGCAGATCAGTGAAGAAAACGAACATCTTTCAGAAGAGGTTAAAAAGCTGCTTGAAGTCATGGAATATGATATTCCTTATAAAAGTAAAGCTCTTATGGAAAAGTTGGGGCTAAAATCCAGAGAGGGCTTCCGCAGAAATTATCTGCATCCTGCTATTGAATTAAATCTCATCAGGATGACAATTCCTGATAAGCCGAACAGCAGAAATCAAAGATATATAAAGATTTAAGTCATTGTCCATCGAGGATAAAAGGAGCTGTCACATTAATCAAAGTCGAGAATAGTTATACATATTCCTGACATATGACTAATACGGCAGCTCCTCTCCTAAAGTCTTATAAAATTTTCTTTTTAAATTTTACTGTTTTATGACTATCCAGCTAAACTGCATTGCCTCTTCTCGGCATATGCTGTTATTTTCTATAGATAATATCCTCTCTGCTTGGTCCGTTGGAGATCATGGTGATGGGGAATCCCAGCTTCTCCTCTACGAACTCAATATATTTCCGGCAGTTCTCCGGAAGATCTTCATATTTCTTAATGCCTCTGATATCGCATTTCCATCCCGGCAGGACTTCCAGTACCGGTTTTGCCTTCTCCAGAAGATGTGTTGTCGGAAATTCTGTAGTTACTTCTCCGTCAATCTCATAGCCCACGCACACGGGAATCTCATCTAAATATCCCAGTACGTCCAGTACCGTAAAGGCCACGTCTGTAGTTCCCTGGATACGGCAGCCGTATTTGGAAGCCACACAGTCGAACCAGCCCATTCTTCTTGGACGTCCGGTAGTTGCGCCGTATTCGCCGCCGTCGCCGCCTCTGCGTCTCAGCTCATCTGCCTCATCACCGAAAATCTCGGAAACAAATGCTCCTGCCCCTACAGCACTTGAGTATGCCTTGCATACGGTGATCACTTTTTTGATCTCGTAAGGTGGAACCCCTGCTCCCACAGCGCCGTAAGCGGCCAGAGTGGAAGAAGAAGTTACCATAGGATAGATTCCGTGATCCGGATCCTTCAGAGAGCCTAACTGTCCCTCTAAAAGGATTTCTTTGCCCTCTTTAAGAGCATTCCACAGATACAGAGAAACATCACATACATATGGCGCGATCATCTCTCTGTACTGACGCAGCTCTTCCATAATGTCGTCCGGATTCAGAGCAG
>ERZ1090880.602-NODE-602-length-19382-cov-35.207999_pt1 | contig 19382 bp, 29 predicted proteins | sample MGYA00478471_ERZ1090880 | MGnify/ENA primary metagenome ERZ1090880 (study PRJEB33644, sample SAMEA5815734) | chicken gut metagenome | biome: Chicken; feature: Gastrointestinal Tract; material: Caecum | place: Ireland | collected 2019-01-01 | study: A study of the... | reverse complement strand
AATGCAGAATATCAAGGATGAGCTTGATAAGATTGCGGAAAAGGGCCTGAACACCGGGAACCTGGAAACCGCATACAAACTTGTCGATATGCTGAAAGACATGGAGAATGTCGAATACTGGAAGCATAAAACCGAGTATTACAACGCTGTACAGGAAGAAATGGAGGGCGGCTACAGTCAGGCCGGGGACTACTCTCAGCGGCGCAGCCGTGACAGCATGGGGCGTTACAGCCGGGCAGACGGTATGATGCCGGACTATGATCGGGGTTCCTCTTACGCACGCCGGGGCGAGCATTATGTGAGAGGCCACTACAGCAGATCCAACGGAGCCGGAAACGATTCTTACAGTGAGTATATGGACAGCAAGCAGTCCTACAGGAATAATAAATCCGAGGATTGCAAGAGACGTATGCTTGCGGCTCTGGAGGAACACATGGACGCTCTGACAAACGAAATCGGGGAAATGTCAAATGACGCTGAATGCAGAGAGGCCAGGGACACCATTGCCCGCTATGTAGACAAATTAAAGAAGATGATGTAAACAGAGGCGGCGGGGAAACCTGCCGCTTTTGCTGAAAATGTGGGGAGAGGTAAATCCGGCGGATATGGTAAAATAGAGGCATAGGAGGGAGATATTTTATGGTTGCAATTCATAAAAACCCAAACGGAGACACTAGAACAGCACCAAAGGGTATTACTTTTGAGCAGTTTCAGAAGGCAAATAACAGTCATATTGCAGATGTAGCAAATGTGATGTTTGAAATAGCTGATAAACTAAAAGATAACGGATGTAAGCATGATTATACGAAAAAGTCTGAAGAAAAATTGTTTTACGGCGATTTTATCGAGACTATGGCCGGAGGACTTGACTTTGTTTCAGGAGACTGGTATCAGCTTCACGTTAACACAGAAAGACACCACTTATTTTCTCGGTGTCCAGATGATGTAAACCTCCTTGATGTTATCGAAATGATTGTTGATTGCGTGTGTGCTGGAAAAACCAGAAGTGGAGAAATCAGGGAATTGGAGATTTCAACAGATATTCTGGAAAAGGCATTGAAAAATACAGTAAAATTGGTTGACGATATGACATATGTTGTTGAATGAGGAGAACACATGGTAAAAGACGGTTGGGTATACTGCCCTATCTGCAACAACAAAACTCGGACAAAAATCCGCCCGGATACGGTGGCGAAAAGATTTCCCGTATTTTGCCCGGTTTGCAAAAACGAAAGTATCATGGATATAGAGAAAGGTAAGGCAGAGCCTACCAAATAGAGCCAGACGCCAGACGCAGAGCCAGTGAACTTATCGGAAATTCCGACAGGTTGCTGGCTCTTTTCTTATATTTGTTTCATTTCCTCCTTTCTTTACAGCACACGTCCTTAAGAGAAACGGCCTTATGAGTGCCTGAGGTTGAAAAGCGGATGCAATTTCCGGCGTGTGCATGGTTCCGGGTCGCTCCCGGATGATGTGAGAGTAGCGAAAATCCTCACGGAGAATGACAATGCCCGCTGAAAACTGCCGCAATAGCTCCAAGCCTAGGTGTCGGAGCCAGGATTTGCGGTGTGACAATTTAAGCGGGAATCGCACAATGAGGCTTCGCCAAGCGGATAAGGCACCGGGCTTTGAACCCGGCAGAGAGGGAACACTCTTTACGTTGGTTCGAATCCAACAGCCTCAGCTACCCCGCCCGTGGTTGTAACGGGCTTAATCCATACGGCTGACGGGCCGTTAATCAACTACGTTTAGGAGGATTGTATGCAGAACATTGAAGCGATTTTATCAGAACTGGGAATTGAGGTTCCGGCAGACAAAAAGGCCGATCTGACAAAGAAAGTAGCGGAGAACTACGTTACCAAGAACGAGCATGAAAAGAAGCTGGGGCGGGCCGAGGCTGACCGGGATACCTGGAAGGAGAAGGCCGAGACAGCAGAAAACACCCTGAAAGGCTTTGAGGGCGTGGATCTGGAAACCATGAAGCGCGATTTGGCTGACTGGAAGAAGAAGGCCGAGGACGCAGAGAAGAACGCGCAGGCGCAGATTTACGAGCGCGACTTCAACGACGCTCTGAAAACGGAACTTGAAAGCGTGAAGTTTTCCAGTGAGGCGGCCAAGCGGGCAATCATGGCAGAGATTAAGGAATCCGGCCTGAAGCTTAAGGACGGAAAAATCCTGGGCCTGAATGACTTGATTTCCCAGATGAAGGAGAAAGACGCTTCAGCGTTCATTGACGAGGAACAGCAGAAAGCGCAGCAGAACGCGGCAAGGTTTACACAGCCGTTCCAGCGACAGAACCAGGGCGGAGGCATGACAAAAGACCAGATCATGGGTATCCGGGACGCTTCCGAGAGGCAAGCCGCCATTGCTGCAAACATTCATTTGTTTAGTAAAGGAGAGAATTAATGGCAGCGAAGAACAACCTGATTAAAACCGCAGATGTCCAGGTTACTGCCCGCGAGGTTGATTTTGTCACCCGGTTTGAGCGTAACTGGGAACATCTGAGAGAGATTCTGGGGATTATGCGCCCCATCAAAAAGCAGCCGAATACAAAGCTGAAAAGCAAATACGCAGAAGGTGTACTGGAAAGCGGAAACGTGGGTGAGGGTGAGGAAATCCCTTACAGCAAATTTGTTGTAAAGGAAAAGGACTATGCGGACATCACGATTGAGAAGTACGCAAAAGCCGTTTCCATTGAATCTATCAAAGACCACGGCTATGACAACGCCGTGCAAATGACAGATGATGAATTCCTTTTCCAGCTTCAGAGCGACGTTACAGGCCGCTTCTACAGCTATCTGAACACCGGAACCCTGACGGCGACCGAAACAACTTTCCAGATGGCTTTGGCTATGGCAAAGGGGCTTGTGGAGAACAAGTTCAAGACCATGCACAGGACAGCCACCGGAACTGTTGGCTTTGTGAATGTCCTGGATGTCTATGAGTACCTGGGGGCGGCTGAAATCACCATCCAGAATCAGTTCGGCTTCCAGTATATCAAGGACTTTATGGGATTCAACACGATTTTCCTCCTGTCTGAGTCCGAGATTCCGAGGGGCAGGGTTATCGCTACACCCGTAGAGAACATCGCGTTGTATTACATCGATCCGAACGACAGCGACTTTGTACGGGCTGGCCTGGTGTACACGGTGAGCGCCGGAGAGACAAACCTCATCGGCTTCCACACCCAGGGCAACTATAACACGGCGGTTTCCGAAGCGTTTGCAATCATGGGCCTTACCCTGTTTGCGGAGTACATTGACGCCATTGCCGTTGTGACAGTCACCGACGACCCCACTCTGGGAACGCTGACGGTTGATTCTGCGGCCGGAACTGAATCTGGAACAACGAAGCTGACCGTATCACCTACTCTGGAGACCGGACACCTGTATAAGTATAAGACCAACGCCAGCGCGGCACCGGAAGTAACCTACGGACAGAGCGTCCGCAACTGGACTGCATGGGACGGTAAGAGCGACATCACCGCAACAACCGGACATCACATCACGGTAGTTGAGTGCGACAACACCTACAAGGCGCTGAAAGCCGGAAACGATACTGTAACGTCTCAGACCTAATGAAAGGAGGCTACGGCATGGCATATACCGACTTTGAGTTTTACGCAACTACATATCACGGGAATGTCGTGCCGGAAGCTGACTTCCCACGGATAGCAGACCGGGCCAGCGACTTTCTGGACGTTATCACCTTTGACCGCCTTGTAGACGGCCTCCCAGACGATGAACGAGCGAAAACAAAGGTGCAGAAAGCCGTCTGCGCCGTGGCTGACGAGATGTACAAATTAGAACTGGCAGACAAACAGGCGCTTTCTGCCGCCGCTGGCGGAACATCTTCCAGCGGGTCCGGCGGCGCAACATCGGGAGTAATAACCTCCCGCTCTGCTGGCTCTGAATCAATTTCTTATGCCTCCCCGTCTGAAATGGCAAATGGCGCGAAAACGTGGAGCGCAGTCTATCAGGCGGCGGGGGATGAAACGCTAACAAACAAACTCCTGTACAGTGCGGCGAAGCTGTATTTGACGGGAGTAAAAGATAATAACGGCGTGAATTTGTTGTACGCCGGAGTGAGGTAGAAACATGGACATTACGACATTAGGAACCTGTGTTGCTATTGTGGCTATCTGCTATGTGGTAGGAATGGCCTGTAAGGCGGCGAAGAAAATCCCGGATGAGTGGATTCCGGTCATTATGGCCGTTGTGGGCGGCATTTTGGGCGCGGTAGGCATGAACATTATGCCGGACTTCCCGGCGGCGGATTACATCAATGCTGTGGCGGTGGGTGCGGTATCCGGGCTGGCGGCTACGGGCGTTAATCAAGTTTATAAGCAGGCGAAGAAATAATAAGGAGGATACCATGTACGACAGCACTGTGACAATTTTTTGTTATTACGAAAGCAGCACTGCCGCCGTCTGGTATCCTCACATTCTTTCTGGTGTACACCTGGAAACCGACCGGGGACAGATATTGAAAAAATATGGGATAGATAGTACCGACAAAGCAGAGTTACATATCGCCTACACCGAAAAGGACGGGCAGAAGGTTATCACGGACGCCGCCGGGAAAGATCTTATCTGGCTCCCTCCGAAAGCATGGGCGAAACAGGTCAATGACGAACTGGCGGATAGTATCACATTCAACCCGTCAACAGACTTCTTCTGGAAGGGCGAGTGGACGGGAGAAAGCCCGGTAAATGATGAGGATTACGCCGACAGGTTGTCGGAGGGATTCTACGCTTACATGAACCGGGAGAATGACTTCGTATTCCTGATTACCACGGCCGGCGGGCCGTACACGGTTATCCCGCATTTTGAAATCCTGGGGGCGTGATATGGCAAGAAGCAAGATTAAGCATTTCAAGGGCTTTTCCATTGTGGACGGCGATATTCGGGTAACGCTGAACATGAGCCGTTTTGAAAAGCAATTCCGGGATGCGCAGTACGGATTGGACAGTGCGGTTATGGAAAGTATGGTTCCATTTATGCCGCGCCAAAATGGAACTTTTATTTGGGAAACACGCCAAAAAAGTCAATCCGTAGCTGGTAGCGGAATTGTATATGCGGCTTTTGGCCCGCAAGGTAGATACCTATACATGGGGAAAGTTATGGTTGATAGAGAAACCGGAAAAGGGCCCTATAAAATACCAACAGGGCCGGGTGGAGAATATGTTTTGCGGTTCCGTAAAGGAGCAGAATTATCGGCCACAAACAGACCTCTTAAATATAGTTACCCTAAAGCCCGCTCCCACTGGTTTGACGCGGCGAAAGAAAAAGACGGGAAAAAGTGGGTGCGTGGCGTAAAGAGAACGGCGGGAGGTGGACAGCGTGGCTGATGAGCGAAAGCCTATAGGAAAGGACGCTACTGGGTATGAAGTGATTACTGAGGCCATGAAAGACCTTCTGAACCAATTTCCAGGACTTCTTCCGGGAGAGGAAGTGAAATACGAGGAATTAGGCGAAGATAGCGGAATTGCCTTTTCGAATGACGCTGGCGCGCTGGTTTATACAGAGCGAGAGGATGTGATCGGCGGCGTACACCAGACTTGCCAATATCCCTTCTTTATTGTCTACCGGGCCGCCAGCTCTGCAAAGGAGCGTCAGAAGATGTCTATCCAGGAATTTCTTGACGCTTTCGGAAAATGGCTTTGCCGTGAGCCTGCGGTGATTGACGGAGAGACATATAAACTGGCCGGATACCCCAAACTGGCCGGAACCAGACAAATCAAGAAAATCGTACGCGATAACAGTTATGGCACGGAGCCGCAGGAAAACGGCGTGCAGGACTGGCTGTTGCCTGTTACGGTACAATACACGAATGATTTTGAATTATAAGGAGGTTAAAATGGCAGGGACATTTACATATGCAACAGGAGAAGCAAAAAGAAAAGACTTTATGGTTTTCTGGATTACAGATGGCGAAACAGATGCTATTACAAAAGGCAATCTTGAGATTATCGGAAAAGGCGTTGAAGACATGCCAATTTCCATGAATGCGGAAACCGAGGAATCTCAGGACGTGCTTGGAAATAACAATTACGATATTACCGGATATGCTGAGAGCATGACTGTGGATCCGCTGAACGTATCAGGCGAAAGCAAATACGCACAGAAGATTGATGAACTTATGGAGAATCGCGCTACACTGTCGGATCTTCATCTCAAGTATCTCTGTGTAAAACGCTACAAAACTGATTCGTCCAGAAATATGCGTGCCTGGGTACAGGAGGGAGTCGTAGAGCTTGGTGACTTTGCTGGTGGCCTGAAAGGGGTATCTGCTACACACACGGTACATTATGTGGGAGACAGGATCCTGGGGACAGTAAACCCGTCTACAATGGCGTTTACGGCTGACGCCGATGCAGAATCTCTTTCGATTTAAGGAGCTAAAAGAATTATGGAAAATATTCAAGTAAAAATTGAAAGCCCGGTCAAGTATTACGACTTTGTGGATCAGCATGGAGAGATCTTAGCAACATTCCGGTTTGTTCCATCAGATTTGGACATTTTTGACCGCCACAAAAAGGTCTTGAAGTCTTTTGAGCAGATGCAGGCAGAGCTTAACGCCGCACTATCAAGAGAAAATGAACTGACAGAGGACGAAGAATTTTCCATGAAAAAGGAATATTCCGAACGCATGAAAAAAGAGCTTGATTACCTTTTCAACTCCGATACATCTGGATTTTTCCAGGTGGCAAGCCCGTTTACACCTCTTGATGACGGGGAACCGTGGGTGTTAGTCATTATCCAGAATGTTGTAAAAATCGTTGAAAGCGTAACCGGAAAGAATATGGCGGCTATGAAAAACAAGGCTGAGAAGTATACGGAAAAGTATAAATCGGCTCCTGGGAAATATCCTTTCCCGGTTTCATAATGGCCGCGTGGAATCTCCCCGTAACACTGAATGTTGCGGGGACGGAATACGAGATCCGGGAAGATTTTCGGGCGGCGCTGGATATTCTGGCAGCGTTCAATGATGAAGCACTTTCAGAAAATGAAAAAATCAAAGCAACAATCGAGATTTTATATTATCCGATTATCCCGCCGGAAGAATGTCTGCAAGAGGCGTTTGACAAGGCTTTATGGTTTATCGACTGCGGAATAAAGCAAGACGATACCCCGAAGCCCCGGACAATGGATTGGGAGAAAGATGCTCCGATTATCTTTCCGGCGGTGAATAAAGTTGCTGGATTTGAGACGCGCTGTGGAAAGGTGATTCACTGGTGGACATTTTATGGCTGGTTCATGGAAATTGACGATGGACTTTTTTCTCAGGTACTTTCTGTTCGGCAGAAACTTGCAAAAGGGAAAAAGCTAGATAAGTGGGAACGTGAATTTCTGAATAATAATCAAAAGTTATGCGAGCTCCAGGGGAGCACAGATAAGGCACAGGAAGAATTTGATTTTTTTGCGGAATTATTGAAGTGAGGTGAAATGAATGGCAGAACAAGCCGACGGAACAGTGCTTATCAATACCAAAATCAATACGGACGGAGTGAAAGAAGGCACTGCTGACATTCAGAAAACCGTAGTGGGCGTAAAAGATTCACTGAAGCTTCTACCACAAGCATTCAAGGATCTTCCCAACATTGTGCGGCATGGGATTTCATCCGCTTCAAAGTCTATCCAGAACCTTTCCCCCAAGTTTCGGAACTTACAAGACGATATAGACCGATATGAGGATGCGCTATATCGCGCCGAAAAGGCCGGATATGGATTAGGGGACGCACCTTATGACAAGGCGTATGCAGGACTTCAAAAGGCCAAGAAAGCAGCGGAAGATTATAAAAAGCAACTCGCAGGTGTAGACGATAATCAAAAGAAGTCTGCAAAAAGTGGAAACAAAATGAATAAGTCGCTGAAGAATACAGAAAAGTCAGCAAAGGGCGCACATATGGGAATGGGACGGATGCTTGCGACATCCCTTCTTTTCAGTACAGTATTCCGGGCAATTTCCCTTGTGACATCTGGCTTAAAAGAGGGAATGGATAATCTTGCGCAGTATTCTAGCAACACAAATAAGGCGTTATCTTCCCTCATGTCTGCTATGACGCGCCTGAAAAATGCGTTTGCGTCTGCATTTGCTCCGCTGATTCAATATGTGGAACCCGCATTGACAAGCTTTATCAATCATCTGGCGCAGGCAGTTACATATGTAGGTAAACTATTTGCGGCACTGACCGGAAAGACATATTTCGAGCAAGCGAAAGAAGTACAGCAAGATTATGCTGATTCCCTGGATAAGACTTCGGAATCTGCTGAAAAAGCATCAAAGACATTGGCTTCATTCGATGAAGCAGAAGTGCTGAATTTTGATGAAGAAAAGGACAAAGAAGATGAGCTGAAACCGGAAGATATGTTTGAAACTGTGCAGATCGGCGAAAACATTCTTTCTGTAGCAGAGAAGATCAAAGCGGCGTTGGCTGGGCTTTTCAATCCAATTAAAGAATCTTGGCTTGAAAATGGGCCTTATGTGCTGGATGCGCTGAGTTATGCCGGAAATTCGATAAAAGATTTTGCTGTGGATGTGGCTTCGTCTTTCATGCAGGTGTGGAACGCCGAGGGATACGGAAAAGCAATCACGGACGATATTCTGATAACGTTTGGAAATCTGGTAAATACGGTTGGAAATCTGGTAACAAATCTTGATAAGGCATGGGTATCCGGAAATGCAGGCACAACTATGCTCCGGCTCCTAGGTGATATTGTGCTTGAAGTCACGGGATTTTTCCGAGAAGCTTCAAATAGCATCATGGAATGGTCTGCCAGGATCAATTTTACGCCGCTTCTTACCAGTTTCAATTCGATACTTGCTGCAATTCGTCCAATCGTGAATAATGTTGGGAACCTACTTCTGTGGTTCTTAAATAGTATATTGCTTCCTTTGGCTGAATGGGGAGTTGAGCAGGCACTTCCTACTGCATTCCAGTTTATAGCGGCAGCCCTTCAAGCAGTGAATAGCGTTATTGAAGCTCTTAAGCCGTTGGGGACATGGTTGTGGGAAACATTTTTGCAGCCACTCGGGGAGTGGACAGGAAAGGTTATTATATCTGCTCTTGAACTTCTGGTATCCTGGCTTACTAAATTTTCAAATTGGGCCAGCCAGAATCAGGAGGTTATAAGATATATAACTACGGTAATTGTTGCATTTTTCGCGGCATGGAAATTCACTCAATTTATTACGGGGATAACAGGTATGTTGTCTAAGATACCGCAACTTGTATCTGCATTTGGATCATTATTGGGATCAATCAGTCCTTTAACTGTGGCAATTGGTGCGATACTGTCACTGATTGGTGTGCTTGCGCAGAACTGGGATAAGATGACACCGTCAGAAAAAATGATTGCTGGGATTTTGGCGGCAGCCTCCGCAGCCGGTATTCTCGCAGTGGCATTAGGCGCTATAGGAAGTTTTGGTGCAGGAGCAGCGATAGTAGCAGCGGCATTGGCGGCGGGTATAGCAGCCGCAACAATAGCAATAAATGCGGGAAAACGCGAGGTACAATCTTATCAATCATCTGCGCGAGGAGCAAGTTCTTATTCGCCAGCCGCTTATTCTGCTGTGACATACAGCATGCCGCGTCTTGCAACCGGAACCGTGGTTCCTCCACGCGCTGGAGAATTTGCAGCAATCCTAGGTGATAATAATCGGGAAACAGAGGTTGTATCACCGCTGTCTACAATGAAGCAGGCACTGAAAGAAGCGCTTTTAGAGGCTGGAATGACAGGAAACAGCGGTTCTTCTGGTGACGTATATCTTCAGATTGACGGAAAGACATTTGCGCGGTTGGCATTACCTTATATGCAGTCTGAGGAAAAGCGCGTAGGCGTTCGACTTGTGACGGGAGGCACGACATGATAAGAGTTGACGGAAAAGATTACGACGTGATTGTCACGGACGTTTCACTCGACACAGAATTTATTTACAAATATGCAGAACGTACAAAGGACTATTCCATGAAGTATGAACTGGGAGCCGTGTATTTCAATCAGTCTTTCACGTTTGGATTAGGGCGTAGTAACAGCGATTTTTCGGAGTTGTGGGATTTGCTCTCAAGTAAGGGTGTGGATAATGGAACCGGACATAACGTTGAAATCTGGACGCCTATCGGGAAAATGACATTTCTTATGTACCCCAATTCTATCAGTTTGAAGCTGGTGAGAGAAAAAGCAGACAATACATGGTGGACAGGTATGCAGGTGAAATTTATTGCAGTAAAACCCGCCAGGAGTTGGTGATATGCAGACAGAAGCGATTATCAATGTGTCTCTTGTAGATGTGACAGCAAAAAATGATAGCACGCCGTCTATTACAGGAAATGCGTCGTTTGCGGATGTATCTTTACTGAAAAAGGAGATTAATAACGTCGGTAATTATATGACGCTGGAATGGAATTACTCATTGCTTGACGGGACTATGCAGCATTTCCCAGATGACAAAGACGCAGCGGGTTATCCTGTGTTTTCATCTGATATGAGCGACGCGATGGGTAAATATGAAAGCTCGCATGATTTTTCTGCGGAATTTACATCTCCACATTCCAGTGCAGGAATTAGTTTTTCTTTCCAGGGTGATTTTCCGGCAGAAATAGACTTGATATGGTATGGACAGAACGAACAGGTTTTAGCCGAAAAGACTTTTTATCCTGACCAAAAAGATTATTTTTGCGAGTATAAGGTTGAGAATTACTATGGGGTTTTCGCTTCTTTTATTGGATCTAAAACGCCGTATCGATTCCTGAAAATACAAAATATCGAATATGGATATGAATTGATATTTACGGACGCTAACTTGATAGATGCGAAAGTTTTAGAAGAAATAGACCCCACTTCTTCGGAGCTTAGAATCAACACTTTAGATTTTACAGTATATGACGAGGGCCGAGAGTTTAATATTCTCAATCAGAAAGGAAAGTATTCGCTTTTCCAGTCACGACAGGAAATACGGGCAAGAGAAGTTGTGAATGGCGAAACTATAGAAATGGGTACTTTCTATCTTGAAAGCAAAGAAAGCCAAAGCGAAACGGAAATAGCATTTCATGCGATAGATGGAGTAGGCGTTATTGATAAGTCAAATTTTATTAAGGGGAGAATCTATCAAAATGAAAAGGTATCTGTAATTATAGCGGAAATCATGGAATCTGCCGGATGGAATAAATATGAAATTTCAGACGAATTGAAGGATCTGACATTGAGCGGGTATATTCCGATTTGCTCTCATAGAGAAGCTCTCCAGCAAGTTGCCTTCGCTATTCGCGCTATCGTAGATTGTAGCAGGACTAATTTGATAAGGATATATCGTCAAAATACTTCTGCTGACATTAAAATCAAAGATGACCGCTTATTTATAGATGGTGAAAAAGTTTCTGACAAAGAATATGTGTCAAAAATAGAAATCACGATGCACCAATACCAGGAATCAACAGATCAGTCTACTATTTTTGATGGGATTCTGAATGCTGGAGTGAATGAAATTACATTTTCTGAACCTGCAAAAGACATAGATTCAAGCGCAGGCACTGTCGTTGAAAGCGGCGTAAATTATGCGATTATTAATATGAGTGAGACAGGAGAGTGCACTGTAACGGGAAAAGTATATGAAGACTTGCAGTCTACGTTCATTCGAAGCGCCGGAGAATCAAACAGCAATGAAATTGAGAATGTGATTTCCGTAACAGATGCAACGCTGGTAGATAAGAATAATTCTTATCTGCTGGCAGAAAGTCTATTTGACTATTATTCTCTGCGAAGAACGCTGAATGCACGATATATTCTTGAGACTGAGCGCACAGGGAGATGGATATCCGTAAAAAGTTATTATGGAATGTATATCAACGGTGGAATCGAATCTCAAGAAATAGATCTGACCGGAGGTTTTCTTTCAAGTGCAGCAATAACAGGATATAACACGCTAGAGCGTGATTATATTTATACTGGAACCGAAGCATATACTGGTGAAGAAATAGGAGTGGTGTAATGGCAAATAAATTTGAAAAAAAGGAATGGGTTGACAGGCAATCGCAATATCCCTCAAGAAGAAAACTTATTGCTACATCTATTGACGGAGTATATGAAGTAGAGCGTGCTGAAGGCGAAATAGCAGAGCCAGGGAATGCGTTTGACGCACAAAATATGAATGATTTAGAAGATCGAATATACGCGGCACTCGGAAGTCTTGACGGTAGCGACATTGCGATACTGGATAAAAATAATCTTTTTACAAAAACAAATTTAGAGGATGTGCTCGTAGAACTTTTTACGTATGCCTCTAATGGCAAATCGCTGATAGCAAATGCCATTGGGGGCGACGCGGTGGCAAGCAATACTTTTTCAGTTCTGGCGCAAAAAATACTTTCCGGAAAATCTCAAATTGCAAGTGCTGTTGGGACTACAAAATCCGGGATACTAACAGGAAGCGAAGCATTTGCGGACATTGCCAAGTTTATATCTGCAAACAAATGTAGCTTTTCAGCTGACGGGAGAGCTTATATTGCCGGTGAGGAATTTCCGGCAAACAATGAATTGTGGGAAAAACGAATTTCTTTTGATTTTGGGTTTACACCAAACAGAATCGCAACTTCTGGGCCTAGTATCAATTTTGAAAGTGGTGCAGGTTTTACAGCAAATTTTGGAATTAACATAAATAACAATCCTCCAGATTTAGAATCTGGAAGATACGGCATAGGAGTAAAAGATTTGTCAGAAAACGGATTCACTATATGGTATAAGTCTGGTAGCTCTTCAGGAAGTATGTCTATAGATTCTGGATATATTAATTTTACAGCGTATAGGGTACCTTAACATGATAGAACCAATTACAGACAGAAATCTAATGGATGTTAATATAGCAAAAGAATTTATATCCAAAATCCAGACATCGGGATATAGTTCTCTGACAGATTCGGAAAAGACACAATGGGAATCTGGATTAAAAGGATTTCTTAATTATACAGACTTAAATCGTATTGAATCCAACAGCGCAGAGCTTGCAGAGCTGGTAGGGGTTTCGATTATAAGCCCTAAAACGAATTGGACAATGGAAGATATTCCTACACGACAAGATTTCCAGAGAATCCGAGACAATGTGCAAAGGATTAGAGCATCGAATTATGTGCATTCCGATACGCCGGTTACTCCAGAATTGCCGCTGAACAGATATGAAAAGATAAACGACATCGAAAAGATATTATTTGATGTCTATGATATGTATACACGTAATATGGCGGCGATTTATTACATCGACGAGTTGTATGATGAAGACGATTTGTTTGAGCTTAAAAACGCAAGAAACATTGATTACATTGATGAGATTTATATTGATGAAAGCATAGGAGGGTTATGATATGCCATTTTTCTCACCGAAGACATGGAAACAGAGAATTGTAGAATTTCCTGGACGGAGAAGGCTGGATGATACATCTTCGGCGGATGTGTATGATGTATCCCGTGCAGAGGGAACTGTGACACAGGAAGGAGACGGATTTACAGCCGCAAATATGAATGATTTGGAGCAGCGTATCAATAACGCTGTGAATGATGTTGCGGGTTTAAGCGCAGACGAATACGATCCAAACGCTACGTACTCATCCGGGGATCTGCGGATACACGACAACATACTACACAAAGCAAATCAGGACATTTCTGTCCCCGAACCGTGGACACCTGATCACTGGGATCCGACTACGCTTGCGGCGGAACTTAGTGCGGTAAATTCCAGGACCTTTCCGGACCCAGCATCCGGAACAGCTATAGGGGAGGTTGATTCGTATACCGCTCCTTCAGACGGATGGCTGTCTTTGAGGTTGTCAGGATATAACACAAATGCGCAAGGTATCATCGAATGCGTAGATGATAATCACATAGTAGGCCAATCTGTGTACGGTCCTACCGGCGAATGGGGGATCTTAACAGTCATGCTACCCGTCAAGAAAGGTAAGACATATCACTATGTAATTACAAGCGGTACCTTTCAGGGGTTCTATTTTTTTGGAAATCATGAGCCAGCGATATAAAAGCCTTTGGCAACCACTTCATTATTTCCCGTGGCGCTCCATTTCCCCCAGATGTAGAATGTAGTTTCCTCGTCAACAAACCCCGAATATGTGCAGGACACCGTGGCCAGCTCTCCAATCCCTTCCGCATATTGACTGGTATCGATTCCAGAATCCGATGCTATTCCAACCCATACGGGGCGAGAGCTCCCCCATGCGCAACGCGCGGTAAGTACAAAATAAGAGTTGGCAGGGATAGTGACGGATAGGCCCGTGTAAAAATAGCTCGTTTGCGCGCTGACAGATATACGCTGATCGATTTTATGAATCCTGGAATTTAGCGAACTAACTGTAACCTGTAAATAATCACATATTATGTCCGTGATATACGGACTGAAAGGAGAATAAAATATGAAAATTAATGTACATGCTGGACATAATCCAGCCGGAAAGATAGCCTGCGGAGCCGTGGGTCTTATCAACGAAAGCACAGAGAACAGACGGGTAAAAGATGAAGTGATCGCCCAGCTCCAGGCGTTGGGGCATACGGTTTATGATTGCACAGAAAATAATGGCACGGGCCAGAGCGATGTGCTGAAAAAGATTGTTGCGAAATGCAACCAGCACGCCGTGGATCTGGATGTCAGCATCCATTTCAACAGCGGCGCAGGGAATCCGTCCGGAAACGGCAAAACCACAGGTGTAGAAACCTATGTGTATTCCGCAACCAGTGCCGCCAAGCCCTATGCGGAAAAAATCTGCCAGGCTATTGCGGATCTGGGATTCCGTAACCGCGGTGTGAAATATAGCACCGGACTATATGTGCTGAAGCACACGGTTTCTCCAGCAGTCCTGGTGGAATGCTGTTTTGTGGATGACAAGGATGACGTCGAACTGTACAATTACCGCGACATGGCGGCGGCAATTGTCAAAGGGATTACTGGTCAGGTTGTGCAGGAGACTCCAGAAACGGCCCCAGCGGGCGAAGGCGAGGAAACACCCACAGGTGACAAGAAAACCCTGTATCGCGTGCAGGTGGGCGCATATAGCGTAAAGGATAACGCCGAGGCTGTGAAGAAGAAGCTTCAGGCGGCGGGATTTGACGCATTTATCGCATCGTAAGACAGGCGGCCCCGGAGAGATTCGGGGCCGTTTTTCGCCAAAAAAACGTGAAATACACTGTTTTTTGGTAACTGATAAAAAATGTCCTTATTTTGTCCTTATAAATTCAAAAAATTCCGTATTTACGGGCTTCTCAAGCACAAAAAGCCTTGACTTTTAATCAAGTTGTCTGGGGTTCGAATCCCCGATGCTTCATGGATGAGAAATGGCTGGAAACCTTGATTTTAAAGGGTTTCTGGCCATTTTGCATATTGCGAAAAGTACGCAAAGTATTGAAAAGTAAATGTCCTTTTTTGTCCTTTTAGGGTGTTTTTCAACCATAATGTCCTTATTTTGTCCTCGTTTTGTCCTCAAAATCCTATAGCATTTATCAGTTTCTACCTTATTCATGGAAACATTCTTTTGCTTACATAATTCTTGAATGCGCTCTTTTAAGTCCATTACGTTCTCCTTTTAATATCTGAAAAAATCGCAAAAAAAACACTTGACATTCTGAAAATACCGCGTATAATAAAGATATGAGTTCTGAAAAAATCGCAAAATTATAGCGATAAAATGTCTGAGGTTCTATGTTCTTGTGTGGTAACTAGATTATAGAATATTTTCAGAATAAGAAAAAGAAAGGAGGATATATGGACGATAAAAAGCTATTAATTGGCTCAAAAGTAAAAGAAATAGCGAAAAGAGAGGGAATACCATTATACGCCTTAGAAGAAAAGGCGCATATTGCAAGAGGAAGTATTTCTAAATGGGATGAAATAAATCCTTCCTTCGATAAGGTGTTTCGTGTTGCAAAGGAATTGAATGTAACCGCAGACGAATTAATTTCATAATTAGGAGGATATATGCAAGAAATTGAAGCTATCGCATTCGAATTACAGGGAAATCCGCCATTATTAAACTTCTTCAAATCTGCCGTTAATTGGAGTGAAGAACAGGTGCGAATGGCCACCCATTTATTTGAAAGCATAGAAACAAGGAGGCAGGATGAACGAATTACAGATTTTTAAAAATGAGGAGTTTGGAGAGGTTCGGACAGTAACTATTGACAATGAGCCGTGGTTTGTGGGTAAGGATGTGGCTATGGCGCTTGGGTTCAAAAATACGAGACAGGCGTTGTCTACGAATGTTATGGACGAAGATAAGGGAGTCCATTCCGTGGACACCCCATCTGGAACGCAGCAGATGACTATCATCAATGAATCTGGTTTATATGCTCTTATTTTCGGGAGCAAACTCGAATCAGCAAAACGATTTAAGCACTGGGTAACATCAGAAGTGCTTCCGGCAATCCGAAAAACCGGAGGTTATCAGATGAAGCGGCTTACTCCCGAAGAAATCATGAGAATCCAGTTGGGGATGCTTGACGACCATGACGCAAGAATTACGAACCTTGAAAATAATATGACGCTGGACTATGGACAGCAGAAATTTTTGGGAGATCTCGTATCTCAGAGAGTTATTTACTGGCTTGGTGGGAAAAACTCAAACGCATATCATCAATGCTCTAAAAAAGTGTTTGCTGAGTGCAACAGGGACATTAAAAATCATTTCAATGTAAACGCCAGAAACAATATCCCGAAGCTGAGATACGATGAGGCTGTGGAGTTTGTGAAGTCATGGGAACCTTGCGAAGATACTAAGATGATGATTTACGGGTACAACTCCCAGATGAATTTGAATCTGCATTAATAGGAGGCGATAACAATCAAAAGAAATTACCAGCTGCGGCGCTTCCGTTGCCCCGACTGTGGGAAAGAAATGTATGCGCCGAAGCGAGGAGTCCGGAAAACGGCTCCAGGGCATCTAAAGTGGCTGTATTGCCCTTGGTGCCATAAGACACAGAACATGATTCAGGTGGAGTGAGGTGAGAAGATGTACATACCTGAGTTTTGGGTTGGATTTGTAGTAGGGATTGCCGTATCAATCGGCTTGCTGATTATAGCGGCGTTCTGGTTTGACAGAAAAAAGAAATAAAGATGCCCCGGAGGTGCGGGAACACCTTCCGAGGCGGTGCAATAGCTAGTGTCGGTAGCCATTGCAGGTATATCAACTATAACATGATTTCCTGCAAATGGCAAGAGATTTTAGAACAAATGTTTGCTTTTTGGAGGGAAGTATGTATAAGTTGGATTCAAAAATTATCAAAGAAACTATCAACAAGAAGTCGCTCTCTTTTGACGGACTGCTGGGCGAACTTGGTTGGAAGGCCGAGGATTTTGAAAAGAATGCAAAGAACTGTTCGTATCATGATGCGATAAAAATTGCTTCTTACCTTGAAGTAGAAGTCTCAGACATAAAATCCAAGCCGGGGAAAAAGGCCAGCCAGCTCACATGGGAGAGCTTAGAAGGATTTCTGGCTACAGCAATAATCGAGCAGGCCAAGACAAGTGCGAAACGCTGGTTTGTGGCGTGGCTGGTAACGCTGATTGCTTTGGTAGGCACGAACGCTGCTTGGCTGTACGTTTGGCAGTCTTATGAATACGTTTCACAGGACGGAAGCGGCATCAACAGCATCAATACCGGAAATCAGGAGGACATTGACTATGGGGCAGACGGCCCGACTGAAGAAGAATCGTAAAAGCCGTGGAATTAAGCGGAAGAAGAAAAAGAAATAAGGGAGGATAAATAAATATGATTAAAACTGAAATAGGAATTGTGAAAGCAGAAGGATCGAAAGCTGTTCTTTTGACGGATCTGACAATGATTATAACTGCGCTCCGTCATGAATTTTCTGAGCAGGAAATCCAGGGAAGTGTAAACAGAGGATTTAACATCCACAAAGAAGATAAAAGGCAGGAGGATGATGAAGAAAAACGGTGCCAGATGATTGATGAAATTAAATCTCAGAAACGCCAGATCATTGATGACATTTTGGCTGAAATATTTGGCCCTGATGGAGAGTGATGGATATGGTATATCCATCGAAAATAATGCGAGCAAGTGAATTAGAAAGGTATATGGGCCTGTCTCGTGGGGTGATAACTCGGCTGGTGCATTTCCCCGGTCAGAAATTTGCCTGGAAGAACGGGAAAGCCCGGAATAGCCCGGTATTGGTTGACACAGAATCATTTGAGAAGTGGAGACTTCAGCAGATAAAAATATCGCAAGGAGGGACGGTATGAAAGTGTTAGAGAGTTTTTTTGAAGATACCATTCTGGGGCAGTTAATATCAACGGCTTGCGCATTGGGAATACCGATGATTATGGTGATTTTGTTATGAAAGCGAGAAAGAGAATGGCGTTATTTATGATTTTGGCTATTATCTTTGCGGTGGCGGTTATGTGGTCCGCTTTGGTAGTTGAAGCACGGGAATCTGACAAAGAAAATTGGCTGGATTACATAGAAATCGTATGCGAGGACAAGCATATCTGCCCGGAGCTGGTGGAAGCCATTATTGAAGCCGAATCAAGTTGGAATCCGAAAGCAAAGAACGGTGATTGCATCGGATTGATGCAGGTATCGGAAAGCTGGCACAGGGACAGGATGGCACGGCTGGGGGTAACGGATCTCACAGATCCCTATGACAACATCCTTGTCGGTGTAGATTATCTTTCGGAACTATTTGAAAGATATGAGGATGTCGGAGCTGTGCTGATGAAGTATAACGGGGACAGCCGTCTTCCAGAGTATATGGAAACTGGAGAGATGTCTGAGTATGCCGAGAAAATTCTCACACGGTCCGCAGAGCTTGAGCGAATGCACGGGAAATAAAATAATGCCCCTGCAGAGCGGCAACTCCGATAAGGGGCATAGGTAATATCACAATTCTAAAATAACAGAAAACGGAGGAGAAATCAATGGAAACTATCAAATCATTCAAAGGATTCAATAAAGACATGACCTGCTGTCCGGGCACAAAGCCTTTCCAGTATGAAGAAGGCAAAGAGTATGAGAAATCCAGCGCACGGGTTTGTGATCACGGCTTCCATGCCTGTGAAAGACCGCTGGATGTGTTTGCATATTATCCACCAAGCACATCGGTGTATCACGAGGTAGAACAGAGCGGGGAAATCAGTAGGAACGATGATGATAGCAAGGTGGCATCGTCAAAAATCAAGATTGGCGCGCGTCTGGACATTGCAGGGTTGGTAAAAGCACAGATTGAGTATACAAAATCGCATACAACAACAGAATACACAGATCCTGATCGCGCCACGGCAGGAGATTGCGGAGCAGCCACAGCCGGAAACTACGGCGCGGCCACGGCAGGAGATTGCGGCGCGGCCACGGCAGGAGATTGCGGCGCGGCCAC
>ERZ1090880.598-NODE-598-length-19484-cov-16.092336_pt1 | contig 19484 bp, 12 predicted proteins | sample MGYA00478471_ERZ1090880 | MGnify/ENA primary metagenome ERZ1090880 (study PRJEB33644, sample SAMEA5815734) | chicken gut metagenome | biome: Chicken; feature: Gastrointestinal Tract; material: Caecum | place: Ireland | collected 2019-01-01 | study: A study of the... | reverse complement strand
AGTCAGTGATATCCTTGAGAAAAATGTGTCAACTAATCTTGACAATATCAGATTAATAAAAAGACTCTACGGGAGATGAGCGGTATCAGCGCCACCTCCGTTGCCAAACTTGGAAAAGGCGGAAATGTGAACACGGATGTCCTGCTGCGCATATGTGGTGCGCTGAAATGTGATGTCGGGGACATCATGGAATTTATCCCAGAGCCTGATAAGCCGGGAGCAATATCGGATGGAGGAACAGCACCCTCCGAAAAATAACATGGAATGACGAGGAAACTATATGCCAAAGATAGATGCGCAATATAGCTACAATTTCATCGACCTTTTTGCGGGTGCCGGCGGGCTTTCGGAAGGGTTTCTTCAGGCTGGATTCAAGCCTGTCGCCCATGTCGAAATGAATGAATTTGCGGCTAAAACGCTTGAAACGAGAAGTGCCTATTACTACTTGAAAGGCACTGACAATCTCGCTTTATATAAAAAATATGTGTCCGGGAAAATCTCACGCGATGATTTTATGAAGCAGATTCCTGCTTCCATAACAAAAACCATCATCAACGAAACGATGTCGGACGAAACACTTCCAGCTATTTTCAAGACTATTGACGGAATAATGAAAATACGAGGCATCAATAAGATTGATGTTATTGTGGGAGGTCCGCCCTGTCAGGCGTATTCTCTGGTGGGCAGAGCGCAAAGCAGCCACATGGAAGTACCAATGGCGGAAGACCCTCGCAACTACTTATACAAACTGTATGCGCGTTTCTTAAAACGCTATCAGCCTCGTATGTTCGTGTTCGAGAATGTCACGGGTATTGAATCGGCCAATGGCGGAGCTACTTGGAAGAACATTCAGAAATACTTAAAACGAGTGGGATACGAAATCGAATGTCGTGAGCAGAATGCTCACACCTTTGGCGTACTCCAAAACAGACGTCGAATGATTATCGTAGGATGGTTAAAGAAAAGCGGTCTGAAATATCCCGATTTTCTTGAAATCAAAACGGACGCTATAGTAAATGACCTCTTCGCTGATTTGCCAAAGCTGCATCCCGGCGAGAGTTCCGATAAATACGCAAAAACAAAAGCCACAAGCTATGTTACTGAGTCGGGAATACGGACGAAGGATGACGTGCTGACCCACCACAACTGTCGACCGAATATAGATCGGGATATCAAGATTTACAGACGAGCCGTTGAACTGTGGAATGACGGTCATAAGCGCCTGAATTACAATGACCTCCCGGATGAATTAAAAACTCACAAGAACAGGCATTCATTTACGGACAGGTTCAAAGTCGTCGAGGGCGATGAATCGTGTTGCCATACTATTCTGGCGCACCTTTCAAAGGATGGACATTACTTCATTCATCCTGACATTGAACAGAACAGATCGATTACCGTCCGCGAGGCGGCAAGAATACAGTCCTTCCCGGACAGCTATTTCTTTGAGGGACCGCGCACTTCTCAGTTTGTCCAGATTGGAAACGCTGTGCCTCCGATGATGGCAAAAGGAATCGCTATGGGTATTTTTGAACAGCTATACAAAGGAGATTCAGATGGAAGGTAACCTGCTGCTTGAACAATTCAGCAGATATAAAAAGCTGGAACTTGAGGCTTCTCCGTTCCACTTCCTTTTGGATGCGAATATTGAATTGAATCCCCATCAGATTGATGCCTTCTGCACTGCTATCCAGGCGTTGAAAACAGGCGGCATTGTTCTGGCGGATGAGGTTGGTCTCGGAAAGACCATCGAAGCCGGACTCGTGCTGAAATATGTCCTTGAGTCCGGCGCAAAGCGTGTCTTGATTGCACTCCCCGCGTCCTTGAGAAAACAGTGGGAACTGGAACTTGAGGATAAGTTCGGCTTGCAGTCGGTAATTCTTGACAGGCTGACGGTGGAAAAAGAAAGTTCTGACTGGCGAAAGAGGCTCACCGACAATAAAACTGTCCGAATCGTCCTTACCTCCTACGACTATTCATCTAAGTTGATGAAACGGTTCCCGGAGGTGAAGTGGGATTTCATCATTATCGACGAGGCACATAACCTTAGAAATGTATTTCATGGCACGAAAAGAGCGAAGAATCTGTACGAGATGTCAAAGGGCATACCGAAGATTCTGCTGACCGCTACCCCTCTTCAGAACTCGCTGACAGACCTTCATGGATTGGTTTCCTTTATCGACCAGCGGATATTTGGTAGCGAGAAAGTCTTTAATAAACGCTATATCGAAGGACAGGACTACTCTGACCTTAAGAGGGAACTTTCGCCGGTTTTGTATCGAACGCTCCGCAAGGATGTGGCGAAGTACATGAATTTTAAAAAGAGAACCTGCAAGACAGTGGATTTTACCCTGTCGCAGGATGAGATTGAATTATATCAGCGTGTAAACGACTTTTTGAAACGTGAGCTGCTGTATTCCATCCCGACTTCAAACAGAGGGCTGATAATCCTTGTTATCAGAAAGCTGCTTGCTTCTTCAAGTTTCGCATTGATAGAAACCTTTGAAATTCTGAAGAACAGACTCGAAAAGCTATACGAAGGCAGCAAGTCTGCCAATGCGCAGGAAGGCTTTGACCTTTTCTGGAGCTATGTAGAGGATGAAATAGATGAATCCGGCTTTGAGGAAACCGAGGACGAAGACACTATCGTTCAGAAACAGTTCATCCAAGCTGAACTCGATGAGGTGAATATCATAATCGATGTGGCAAAGCGCATCAAGACAAACGCAAAGGTCAATGCGCTAAAGACGGCCATACAGATTGCTTTCGATTATCAGTTTGAACAAGAAATCCCTCAGAAGGTCGTAATCTTCACGGAGTCAAAGCGTACCCAGAAATACATAGCCGCAGAGCTTCGCAAAACGGGATTTGAAGATGAGGATATCCTTCTCTTCAACGGTGACTTTGACGACACCATGACGAAGGAAATATACAAGGCATGGCAGGTTAAAAACTTCGGCAAGGCAAACTACGGACGCAGTGTAGAATACAAGCACGCCATCGTGGATTGCTTCCGCCATAACGCAAAAATACTGATCTGCACGGATGCCGGTTCCGAAGGTTTGAACCTGCAGTTCTGCAACACGGTCATCAACTATGACCTGCCGTGGAATCCGATGAAAATCGAGCAGCGCATCGGTCGTTGCCACCGTTACGGACAGGATCATGATGTTGTGGCGATCAATCTGTTGAATACGCAGAACGCCGCAGACCAGCGCGTTTACGATATCCTTTCGAAGAAATTTGAACTGTTCGAGGGTGTCTTTGGTGCATCGGATATTGCTCTTGGAGCGTTGGAATCCGGCACCAGTTTTGAAAAGATGGTGTTGCAGATTTATCAGACTTGCGATACCACTGCGGAATTCAAAAAGGCATTTGATAAATTGGATCGCAAGCTGAACGCAAAGCGGGATAAGAAAGCAAGAGAACTCCGTTCCCTTCTGCTTACAGAAAGCAGCGGTGCAAAAGAGCAGGCGCTTGACGCCACAAAGTCTGATATCGCAAGATATCTGCACGATGTGGAATACTGGAGTGCTTTTGATGAGCCGGAGGTTGACGGTGGTCTTCATTACTGGAAGGTCGATAATTGGGGAGAAAAAGTCCTCGGATCGCATGGAATCCTGTTCATAGGAGCCTTTTGTGATTCCTCGAAACTTCTCTTCCCGGTATTGTTACTTTGTGATGAAAAAGGAGCCTATATAGATTTTGACGAGGCAGACCTTGTTCCTGAACTGGAACAGATCGACGATATGGATGTGCGCTATTACACACCGACAGAATCCGAAATGCAGCTCTACCAGCGTGTTTACGACAATCTGACTGCGGAGATGCTTAAACGCTATCAGGAACAATCGGAGCCAATCAAGGCTTATAACCGCAGGAAAATCGAAAACTGGGAGCGCATCCAGATGGAGCAGCTGATAGCGACATATCAGGACATGAATGCCGAGATCGATGTTCTGAAGGAAGAGGAACGAGCCTCAGATAACTTCTATGAGAAGATAGACATACGAAAAAAGATAACCGAGAAGTCCAAGGCGCTTGAAAAGCTGCAGGAGTCTTTCCATGAGAAAGGTACAGGCTTTAAAGCCGAGGGCGAACGGGAAATCGCAGCGTTTGAAAAACAGTTTGAAATTAACCCGATTCTGCTGGTTAACATCGTACTGAAGTTTTAGGAGAGATCACAATGAAGAAAACAGGAAGACTGGAATTGACATGGGTTGGAAAATATGATGAGTCTGTTGTTGAGCCAAGAATATTGCTTGAAGACAAGGATAAATCATATGGAGATCCTCAGAGCGAAAATATGCTCATTCATGGAGATAACCTTATAGCTTTACAAGCGTTACAACAGGATTTTTCCGGAAAAATCAAATGTATATATATTGATCCGCCTTACAACACAGGAAGTGCCTTTGATTATTACGACGACAATCTTGAACACAGTATATGGTTGTCTCTTATGAAAAAAAGGCTTGTCCTTTTGCGAGACTTGTTGTCCGAGGACGGGACAATTTGGATACAGATTGATGATGAGGAGCAGGCATATTTAAAAGTGCTGTGCGATGAGGTTTTTGGCCGTGGTAACTTCATAAACATGATTTCCGTCAATATGAAGAATATTGCAGGGGTTTCTGGTGGCGGTGAAGATAAGAGACTGAAGAAAAACTGTGAGTATATTTTGGCTTATGCCAAAGAGTATTCGCTACTGCCTCTTTTTAACGGACCGTATTCTTATACTGAGATGTCTGAATTAGTTCAGCAGTATCTCGATGAGGGGAAGAGTTGGAAATACACAACAGTTCTTCTTGATCCCGGTGAGAAGGAATATTATGGTTCTACCGTTGATGGGGATGGTAATGAAATCAAAGTGTATTTGCGCAAAAATCCAGAAATGCTTTCCATAAAGCAGGTTGCAACACGAGATGGTATTACAGAAAAAGATGCTTATAAAAAGTATGGAATTAGTATTTTCCAAACAACCAATGCGCAAAGTTCCATCCGAACCAGAGTTATGGATTATCGAGCTGAAGAAGGCATTGAGGAAGACCTTATATCTATTGAGTATGTTCCTAAAACAGGGAAAAACCGAGGAAAAGTCTACGAGCAATTCTATAAAGGTGACAAGTGCCGCTTATTTGTTTGGTTGAGAGATACATCGGAAGTAATCGATGGTGAACTCTACAAAAAGGATTTGCAGGGTACCTATTGGGATATGAATGCTTGGATGAAAAACCTCACCAAAGAAGGTTCTGTTGAATTCGGCAGTGGAAAGAAGCCAGAGCAGCTTGTTCGTCAGATTATTGAGATGACAACCACTGAAGGAGAATGGGTATTGGATTCATTTTTGGGTTCAGGTACTACAGCTGCTGTTGCAACAAAATTAAAAAGAAATTGGATTGGCGTAGAATTGGGCGAACAAGCCTATACCCATTGCAAACCAAGACTGGATAGAGTTATTGACGGTAGTGACGCGGGGGGAATCACGAAGATTGTTGATTGGCAAGGCGGCGGCGGATATCATTTCTATGAGTTGGCACCGAGCCTTCTTGTGAAGAACGACAAGCTGCCGATTTATCAGATCAATCCGTCCTATACCTTCGAGATGCTCTGCGAGGCAATCTGTAAGATTGAGGGCTTCCGCTATAAGCCGCAAGACGTGTTCCACGGTCACTCTTCGGAAAAACGGTTTATTCACATCACCACAGAGTTTATTAACGCTGGATATATAAAATCGCTGTCCGCGCGTCTTACCGAAGGTCAGTCTCTCCTGATCTACGGCACGAAGATTCAGTCGGATATGATGTTGCCTGACAACATCGAGGTCAAGAAGATTCCGAAAGACCTTTTGGAAAAATGCGATTTTGAAAGCGAGGTGCAGTAAATGTCTGAGATAGTAAACAAGATCAAATACGCAATGAGCCTGAGAACTCCGCAGGAGGAGGCTCTCTCTTACCTCGATGCCATCAGTTCGCATTGTGATTATAAGAAGGACAGCAAGGATGATATTGAGGCAGCCGCATCGGAATACTGCGAGAAGCAGCGCAAGGTCAAAGCCGGGTTTGAGTTCCCATCCTTCTGTTATGCTATGGCCACGGGTATCGGAAAGACCCGTCTGATGGGAGCAAGCATTTATTATCTGTACAAAACGAAGGGCTATAAGCACTTCTTCATTCTTGCACCCGGAAACACCATCTATGACAAGTTGCGGAAGGAATCCAATCCGAACCATCCGAAGTATATCTTCAAAGGGCTTGAGGCGGAAATGGGCAGACCGAAGGTATACGACGGCGAAAACTATGATACCTATCCCATAAAGTATGACCAGATGACTCTGATCGTTGAAAAGACTTCTGATATTCAGCTTTTCATATTCAACATTGGAAAAATCTTTAACAGCAAGACGGATACGCAGTTCAACTTCCATAAGTTCAAGGAAACGCTGGGCGCTTCCTTTGCTGATGTGTTGGCGCAGTTTGACGACCTCGTTATCTGTATGGATGAGGCGCACCGTTATTATGCCCCGGCGTCGATGAAAGCAATCAACTATCTGAGGCCTGTTCTCGGTCTTGAATTTACCGCCACACCGAAGACCACATCGAATGTCATCTATGCTTATGATTTGGCCCGTGGCGCTGTCGAGGGCTATCTGAAAATTCCTGTCGTTATGGGACGCTCCAACATGGCGGGCTATAACCAAGACGATATTGAGGAAATGAAAATCAGAGACGGTCTTACGCTTCACGAGCATCGCAAGGCTGTGCTGCGTGAATATTGCAGCGAAAATGACCTCGACTATGTAAAGCCTATTGTTCTTGTGGCCTGCAAAGATACGGATCATGCCAAGAAAATCCGTGTGCTGATAGACAGCGATGATTTCCAGGGCGGAAAGTATAAGGGCAAGGTTATCGAAATACATTCAAAACAGACTGGTGAGGAGTCGGAAGAAAACATCCGTCTTTTGCTCTCTATAGAGAGTGCCACTAATCCGGTCGAGATTGTTTTGCATGTTTATAAGCTGAAGGAAGGCTGGGATGTCAATAACCTCTTTACGATTATCCCGCTCAATGCGGCAAAGAGCGATATCCTCGCTATGCAGACTATTGGTCGTGGCTTAAGACTTCCGTTCGGAGAACAAACCGGCAACGAAGACTTGGACTCTCTTGATATCGTTGCCCATGATCACTACAGAGAACTTGTGGACGAGATTAAGAGCAGTGATATTTTCCGTTATCGTGATCTTGATAAGACAACTGTTGAACCATCGGAGTCCGTAGGCGTATCTGCTACTGTGGACGATGGACAGCTTTCTCTGCTGGATTTTGCGATTACTGCAACCGGCGTGAAGTCCTTTGCCGAAGTCAGCAATCCGAAAACGCAGCTTGAGATTTATCAGGAGTACGTGAAGAACTTTATGGCTGCGCAGAAGAAGGACAAGAATGAAGGCCCTGGTCAGATGACTCTCTTTGACCTTCATCCTGAGATGCTTTCCGGCGACTCTGCCGAAACCACAGCACCCGCACAGGAACAGCCGCAAGAACCGGTCAGTGGAAAATCCGGCAAACAGCCTCTCAGCAAGGACGAGTTTGTAAAGGCTGTTTCGGAGTACTCCGCAAAGGCTATCTCCGTTCCGAAAATCCTCGTGCAGACCACTTCGGAGGTGAAGTTTAATCGTTTTGAGGTGAAGCGCACAATCGCTGATTTTGAAGTGGCTATGGCTAAGATTGAGCGTTTTGACGCTATCAATCAGCAGCTTCTTTCTGTCGTGGATGCACAGATTCTTGAAGTCAATGACGCCATGAACACTCTTGCTTGTATGCTCCTCGATTCCATCAGCGAGTTGTCTTATGACGATGCGGATTTTGTTATTGACGTGGTTGAGCAGTATTTAAGCCAGATACCCGGAGATGAAGAAAACAAGCGGAGAATCGTTCGCCGCTATGCTTCTTTGATCGTGGCCGATATCCGCAAGCAGATTTATGAGCATATGGACAGAAAAACGCAGGATGTCCACATCATTCAGAAAGACCTTATTCTGTTTCGTAAGTTCGTGAAGAACGTCAAAGAGGACGGAAAGGTTAAGTACGATAAGCCGTTCTCTGACAAGAGCAATATCAAGAAGTATCTCTTTACCGGCTACAAGAAGTCATATTATCCGGCGAATGCTTTCGACAGCGATACGGAGCGTCTGTTCTCTATCATTTTGGAGGAAGACCCGGATGTTATCCGTTGGATCAAGCCGCCGCTCAATCAGCTTGGCTTATTCTGGAAAGCCGGACAACAGTATAATCCTGATTTTCTCGTGGAAACAACTGCCGGAAAATTCATGGTCGAAGTTAAGGCTTTGAATGAAGTGACATCGGATGAGGTCGTATCAAAGGCAAGAGAAGGCATAAAGTGGTGCCGCTTTGCTTCAACGGCAGACCCGGATCATAAACCTTGGGAGTACAAGCTGATTTCCGATGACAACATTCATCTTGGTAATACCTGTAAATATACACTCGGTACGGCTCATGCCGTGAAGGAGGAGGCATAATGGCTGACAGATTTAAGTATTCAGAGGTCAGGCAGAAAATCATTGACGCCATAAGAACCGACCTTATCGGCCCCAGAGAAAAGGAAGAGGTTCTCGAAGAGAATCCTCGCTATGCCTATCTCGTGGGAATGCTCGATATTCAAAGCGATGACGAGGATTACTCCGGCGCTGGGGAGCAGGAAGTTGATGCAGATATGGCATTTGAGGATGGTGAGGATTTTACGGCCGGTGAGGATGACGACAACGAGCCTATTTCCACCACACATTTTCAACTGCCTTCGTCTATCGGTATCAGTTTCTACATCCAAAGTGATACCGAGAGTATCAACTTGGATGTGACGTGGGGAGACTATGTAAAGTCATCCGAGAAATATACAGGAAAGGATGAAAAAGAGCATAGCCGTGCCATATATACGCGCCAGCCAATGGAAGAAACGGTTCATGTTCAGTTTAAGGATTTTACCCGAACGAAGGATTACCAGCTTGTCTGCGACTCCAATGTTCATGTTCATGTTTCACGTATTCCGCTGAAGGGCGGCTATTCTCTTGTGACGGCATATGTCATTAATAAGAGAAAAAATCCTGCCAACAGCGCGGAAGCGATTATGTTCCAGGTGGAGATCAAGGCTTATGCGGAGGACGGCTCTGCCGCGTTTATCGCAGAACATATTTGTAGAGAGATTCTTGCCTCCGATGAGTTTTATTTTGAACAGCGTCCGATTATGGGACGTGGCCGTGGTTGCGCAGCGGTTTGGGATACTCCTGTTGACGGCAGAACAACATATGTGAAATCAGCGTTTATACCTGAGTATGAATTTCCGGGTGTCAGCGCTGCTTTGGATGGATTTGACCGATACTTCTTCTCCACATTTACCATGTCTGTAAAATCGAAAAAAGAAGAAACCATCGGAAAACTTAATACTCTGGCTGAATCCTATGAAAAGTGGATCAACTCTACACTTCTCGGAAACGCAAGGATGAGCAATCCTGATTTTAAGGACAAGATAGGCAACAAGGTCATTGAACGCTGCCTGGATGCTCTGAAGCGTATACGTGAGGGTATCAGCATTATTGAAAATGATGACATCTCATTCGAGGCTTTCTGCTTTATGAACCGTGTAATCTTCTTGCAGAACAGCATCAAGGGCTACGCAAAGAAGCACGGCACAGGAACAGAGTGCAATTTCCAGGATTTCATTAATCCGAAGAATCCTGATAATAACTTCGGATGGCGTCCGTTCCAGATTGCCTTTATTCTGATGAATCTTGCCGGAATCGTTGATCCGAAACATAAAGACCGTGAGGTCGTTGACCTGCTTTACTTTCCTACAGGCGGCGGTAAAACAGAGGCCTACCTTGGCCTTATGGCGTTCGTAATCGCCAACAGAAGGCTCAGAGCGTCTAATGGAGAGAATTACAATCGAGATGGCGGTGTAACCGTTATGCTCCGATATACCCTCCGTTTGCTCACCACACAGCAGAGAGACCGTATTACCAAGATGGTGCTTGCTGCCGAAATGATCAGGCGGCAGGCATACCCACAGTTTGGCAAAGAGCCTATCAGCATTGGATTCTGGGTAGGAGGCGGAGTAACGCCTAACAAATTTGATGAGTTTATTGAAAAGGCTGATAATCCACAGGCTGCAAGAAGCGCAAGGAACCATGTCTATAAGCAGCTTCTAACTTGCCCGTTCTGCGGAAAGCCTCTCAAAGAAGAGAACTTTAACATTGACACCGACAAGAAGTCTATTGAGATTTTCTGTTCTGATCGAGATTGTCAGTTTTACAGATATAAAAACGACAGAATACCGATTCCGGTTTATCTTGTCGATGAAGAGATATACGCCAAGTGTCCAACTATTATTCTGTCGACCGTTGATAAATTTGCGCGCCTGCCTTGGGATGTGAATACGAATGCGCTCTTTGGCAGAGTGGACAGAAAATGCAGCCGAGACGGTTATGTTGCGATTGGAGCAGAACACGGCCGCCACAATAAAACGGCTTCTTTGCCTGCGTCAACGATCGTCAATATTAGACCGTTCCTGCCGCCGGAATTGATTATTCAGGACGAGTTGCATCTTATAACGGGACCGCTTGGTACGGTTTACGGTGCCTATGAAACGATTATCGAGGATATGTGTATCCACGATGGTATTAAGCCGAAGTATGTCGTTTCAACAGCCACAATCAAGAATGCAGAGGCGCAGACCAGATGCCTTTACGCAAGAAAGAATACAACGCAGTTCCCGCCGAACGGATTTGAAATCGGAGATAGTTTCTTCATCAGAGAGATTTCCGTAGAGGATGATCCGTTCCGAAAATATGTGGGCGTCTGCGCACCCGGTCAGTCTGTTAAGACCGCCTTGCTGCGTGTTTACGCCATTATCCTGCAGGCTGCTTATACATACTCCCTTCAAGATGAGTATAAAGATGTGATTGATCCGTACTATTCTCTTGTTGGCTATTTCAACAGTATCCGAGAACTCGGCGGTGCGGTCAGACTTTTACAAGATGACATTCCAAAGAGAATATATCGTATCAAGAATAAGTACGGCTTGGACAAGCAGAGGTATCTGAACCACAACGTGGAGATCACTTCCCGTATGTCATCGTACAAGATTCCGGAAAAGCTGAATCAGCTTGAAACGACTTGTGATTCAAAAGACTGTCTGGATACGGCTATCGCGACAAATATGATTGCTGTTGGTATGGATGTTGACCGTCTTGGACTGATGGTTGTGACAGGTCAGCCGAAACAGAACTCGGAATATATCCAGGCAACAAGCCGTATCGGTCGTGCATTCCCAGGACTTGTAGTTACGCTCTACAATGCGTACCGTCCCCGTGACTTATCGCACTACGAGAATTTTACAGGCTATCATTCGCAGCTTTATCGTTTTGTTGAAGGAACAACGGCAACACCGTTCTCCGCCAGAGCAAGAGATCGTGTCATGCACGCGCTGATAATATCAGCAATACGCTTGAACTTCCCGAACATGGCAAATAACCCGGATGCGGCGGCTATTGGCTCACTAACCACGGAGCAGCTTGATTCTGTAAAGAAGCTGATAATTGACCGGCTTAATATCATCAAGCCGTCAGCACGAGCAGATGCGGAGGAAGAAATTGACCGCTTCATTGACTGGTGGAAACTTCAGGCAGCGCAGACGAAACCGCTGCGGTATTACGTTGTTGGAACTGAACGCTATAACAGGTTGATGAATCCGTATGACCAGCCGCACGATGAGAACGAAAAAGCTACACTTCGTTCCATGCGTGAGGTCGAGAGTTCTGCGAATATGTTCTATTACACGGAGGATTGACATGGCTTTTGATAATAATAAACTTGGAGAGTTACGTCCAAACCAAATCATAACCACCTTTGGTCCCGGATCGGTAGTCGATGCGGTAAAGGACTCGGTTACGATTCTTGACATCTCCTACTGGAAACAGAAGGGACAAAAAATAATTGATGGCAGGCTTGCATCATACTTGGGCGTTGATTGCTTCTATATGCCGCGGACAAGTTTTTCGGGTGATGTTCCTGTTGTGACCTTCCCATACTGGCACGTATGCTCTAATTTAAAATGCGGAAAGCTGTTTGATGCCAGAAAGTATTTTGACTTGGATAAGTATCTCAAGTATGGTGTCACTTGCCCTGAGTGCCATCGCCCTGCCTATCCGTCCCGTTTCATCACAATCTGCGAGGACGGTCATATGTCTGACTTCCCTTGGAAGTGGTGGGTACACAGAGGCGAGTCCGATTGCAACGGTACCTTAAAAATGTATTCAACGGGCAATACCTCCACTCTTGCGGATATGTGGGTAGAATGCTCCTGCGGTGCGAAACGCAGCATGAGCGGTGCAACACAGCGAGATAATTTTGACGGCGTTGCCTGCCCCGGCCATCATCCGTTCAGACCGAATGTGAAAAACCATAAGTGCAACAAACCCATCATTCCTTCACAGCGTGGTGCGTCTAATGTTTACTTCGCTGTGAGTCGGAGTGCAATCTCTATTCCGCCGTGGATCAATCCGCTGTATAACTTAATCGATGAGCATCTTCGTGATATCGAGCTTGCAAAACAGCTTATGGGAGATGATGGAATAACCAAAATATATGAAATGTATTTCTCTGCTTATTCGAGGGATGAGTTTGATGATGCGCTTGAGCGGCGCATGAGCAATATCAAAGAGTTCACTGAAATCAAACAGATGGAATACAATGCCATCACACACCACAATGACCCTGCATATGAATCAAACAAGAAACATTTCAAGGCTGAAGAGGATGCTCTGCCGGGGTACTTGCAGAAGCATTTCAGCCGCATTATCCGAGTGACCAGACTCAGAGAGGTTCGTGTTCTTCTTGGATTCACAAGAGTAGACGCTCCCGATCCGGATGCAGATGAACAGCCGAATGTTGTAGCATTAAGCAAGGGTAAGCAGGAACGCTGGCTACCTGCGGCGGAAGTAAACGGAGAAGGCATCTTTATAGAGTTTAACAAAGATACTCTTGCGGCGTGGCTCAATTCTCCAACGGTGAAAGGCCTATCAGAAAAGTATTCTGACTCGTACAGAGAGTTCTGCGAGTCAAAAGGCTGGACGATTACGGTCGTAAGAAATGCCGTTTATGTTCTGATGCACACATTCGCTCACTTGATGATTAAGCAAATGTCTATGTCATCGGGATATTCTTCTTCGGCTATTAGAGAAAGAATCTATTTTGGAGATAAAATGGCCGGCATTCTTTTATACACAGGAAGCTCCGATAAGGAAGGCTCACTCGGCGGTCTGGTTGAACTTGGTAATATCGATCAGATGACGAATCTCATGAGGGACGCCTTCCAAGAAGCTCTTGTTTGTACGAATGACCCGGAATGTATGAGCAATTTGCCTGCCGGCAAAAACTCAAACGGTGCCGCTTGCCACTCGTGCTGCATGATATCTGAAACGGCGTGCGAGAATGGAAACAGAATGCTTGACAGAGGTCTTGTAGTTCCTATTCCAGGACGCGAGGAATGCTCATATTTCAAGGAATTAGTAGGTGACTTATGCCAGGTGGAAATCTAAACAAAGAGATATTCTTAAATACGGTCAAAAGCGATGTGGCTAATGGGACAACTAATGCTGAAGCTATGCTGAAGCGGAGCTGCCCGGAATTGTCCGATGCACATTGCGAGGACATCATAGCTACGATTATCGGCGCCATGAATATGTCCGAAGCAGATAAGGTTTCGCTTGTTGTCACCGCACCTCCATCTTTTTCTATCAATGCGAGAACTACGATGAATGTGGTTCAGTCTATGATAAACGGAGCGGAAAGGAATATCTTGATTACGGGATACTCCTTATCCTCATACTTTTCAGAACTGGTCGACACAATCGTTCTTAAAAGCCAGCGAGGTGTATTCGTGAAGTTCTTTGTGAATGATATTGATAAGCAGCAGGGATTCGATAAGATACTGCGCTATAAAGGACGGTTTCTAAAAATCTATAACTATCATCAGGACGATGATAAGATGGCTGCACTTCATGCAAAGGTTATTTCGGTTGACCAGCAGCAGACCTTAATAACATCTGCGAATCTGTCCTATCATGGGCAACAGGGCAATATAGAACTCGGTACCCTGATAGAATCAAAGCAGATTGCAAAGCAGATAGACGATGTTTTTACAAAGATGATCTTCTCAAAAGTATTTAGTGAGGTGTAAGAATACCTTTTGATTATTCCTCACACATTTTGATTTTGCCTATACCTTTTGATTTTCCCTCGGAGGGGTTCAAATTGTGGGTTCACAGGGGTTCAAACTCTCGTGGGCAAAGTCGCTGAAAAACAGAAAACAAGCATAAAAAAAGAGGGCTTCCGGCGGAGCGATACCGCTGAAAGCCCTTGTTTATTGGGGATTTTCCTTGTATCAAAGACAGCGTTTACATAGATGACGGCTACAGCGGAACAAATTTCCGGCGTCCGGCTTTTGAACGGCTCCTGGAACAGATCAAGAAAGGCGCGGTAAACTGTGTGATCGTGAAAGACTTTTCACGCTTCGGGCGTGACTATATCGAGCTGGGCGACTATCTGGAACGGATCTTTCCGTTCTTGGGAGTCCGGTTTATTTCAGTAAATGATGGTTATGACAGCAATGATTATAAAGGAACTACAGGCGGACTGGATGTGGTGCTGAAGAATATCGTATATGATTTCTACAGCAAGGATCTGTCTGTGAAGGTAACGACAGCGAAGCGGGCGAAGATGAAGCGGGGAGAGTACATCGGCGGTCATGTGCCTTTCGGGCTTGCGAGGGATCCGAAAGATAAGCATAAGCTTCGCGTTGATCCGGAAGCCGCAGAGGTGGTCAGGGAAATCTTTGAAGCGGCGATCGGAGGGATGAGACTGGTGGAGATCGCCAGGATGCTGAACGGGAAGGGATATGAAACCCCTTCCCAGTATTTCCGGCGGAAGCACCCGGATAAGAAAAACTTCAGGAATACATCAGATCAGGCCGGCTGGAATCACAATTCTGTCAGAAATATCCTGAAACAGGAAATGTATTACGGTGCGGTTGTGGGACATAAACGTGAAGGGATAGGCGTTGGCTGGAATCATTCCGTGGCGGTCCCAAAGGAAGAGCAGGTAATCGTTGAGGGGAAGCATCCCGGCATTGTCACAAAGGAAGAGTTTCAGGAAGCGCAGAAGATTTTCCGAAAACGGGGAGAGACAAAGCGTGTCGTGGAAAAGACCTATTCCTTGTGGCGGAAAGTGAAATGCGGTACCTGCGGGCGTGCGATGCCGCTGAAAAGCGGCATCGTCAAAGGTGTAGAGTATCGGTATTTTTACTGCCCGTATGCCGCGGCCCAGACAGGGGATGGAGGCTGTACGAAGGAATTTGTGAGAGAGGATGCATTGAATTCTGTAGTCTGGGATTCCATAAAGGGCTTTCTTTCGGCGGCTGACGATCTGAAGGCGAAGATCCTCAGGCGGCAGACAGCCTCAGAAAGAGATCATGCAGATATAGTAAAGGAATTGGCGGATCTTCAGAGGGATAAGGAAAAATGCGAGGCAGAGCGTTTCGCCAATATGGATCAATTCCTGGCTGGAAACCTGGATAAGGCGATTTACCAGAAAAGGCGCGCTGAACTGACAAAGGAAGCGGAGCGGCTGGATGTAAAAATCACTGAGTTGGAGGCAAAGATGCAGGAAACGGAACTGGTTCAGGATGAAGAAACGAGGGCGGCGCTGGAGACGGCGGAGCGCTTTTGCGGCGCGGCGGAACTTGACCAGAAGATTGTGGATGCGCTGATCGAGAAGGTGATGGTGTATGATCCGAGGCATGTAGAGATACGGTGGAAGTTTTCGGAGAATGCTTATCGGTTTATAATGGAGAAATGATGGAGAGGGCTGTCTGTGAAAGCAGGCAGTTCTTTTTTATGGAAAGGGATGAGATTCTAAGGTATAATGAAAGACAGTAATGTATGGGAGGTTTTGCAGTATGAAGTGGGAAGTCGGATTTCGTATTAAGGATTCCATTCGCAACTGGAGCGACCAGATAATTGATACAAATTATAATGGTGTTGCTGCGCATATATGGATAAAAGATTTGGAATGTAAAATTGAACTTGACGGAAAAGAAAATGTTGAAGAAACGTTCTATTTATTATGGGAACTTCTTTTCCTTTATGATGGGTATTTTTATGAACCAGTATATTACATTATTGATGGAAAAGATGCTGATGTGAAATTACTTATAAGAACCAAATTTTATTCTACAGATAAAACGTGGTATTCATCAGCTTTGCTTGGAAGAAATGAAAGAAATCTGTCACCAGAAATTATTGAAAAATACGCAATATTCCGTAGCCTGGGTATGGCAGATAAAAAAATGACGAAGTCGATTGTGAATGCATTTTACTATATGCATTCAAATGCATATAAAGATATAAATTCCAATCATAGACTTTCACTGCTTTTGAATATTGCTGATGGCTTTATTATTAATACGTATAAGGATACCAAGGATGTAAAACAAAATTTAGATAAGCTTTTTAAGAAAACAGTAAGTCCTGAAAAGGTAAAAAGAGGAGTTGAACTGCTTGGGTTGCCAAAAGATAATTATCGGTATAATTTAGTACAGGAAAGGCATTCGTTTGATCATTATGTGTATTTAGAGGACAGTATTGCTGCGTTTGTATTTAAATCAACTGAGCGTAAGCGAGAATTTATGACGTGGTATTTTATATATGTTTTGGAATTGGTTATAAGAATCAATTTTTTGAAAAAGTCAGGGGTTGAAGTTAAAGAAGAAATTACAGATTATGCAATGGATTCAATAGTAGATTGGATTATTTATGAAAATGATTTGGAGGAAGAATGTTCTACGCCAGGATATCAGTGGAAACAGTTAGAAAGAAAATTCGGTAGAAATAATAAAGAAATTTAATTGTCCTTATTGACAATACGCTGATGAGGCCCATCATTCCGGCGCGGAAAGCTACCGGAAGATTATGGACTATTTCCGGCCGGATTTCTGGCTGGGCATGACGGCCAGCCCGGAAACTAACCGTTTTGATGTATATGAGATTTTTGATCATAACATCGCCTACGAAATTCGTCTGCAGCAGGCATTGGAGGAGGATCTGCTCTGTCCGTTCCACTATTTTGGCATCACGGATCTTACCATTGACGGCCGGGCCATTGGCGATGAGGAGGGGGATTTTCGGGATTTTAACCGGCTGGTCAGCGACCACCGGGTGGATTATGTGCTGGAACAGGCGTCCTATTACGGCCACAGCGGAAACCGGGTCAAAGGTCTGGTTTTTTGCAGCCGTAAGGAGGAGGCCCGGCTGCTTTCCAAAAAGTTTAACGAGAGAGGCCTGCGGACGGAGGTCCTCACTGGAGAGGACAGCGAGACCCGCCGGGAGGAAGTCATTGAGCGCCTGGTGATGGAGGTGCCGGAGGATCAGAAGGAAACCGCAGACTATCTGGACTATATTTTTACCGTAGATATTTTCTCCGAGGGTGTGGATATTCCGGAGATCAATCAGGTGATCATGCTCCGGCCCACCCAGTCTGCTGTTGTCTTTGTCCAGCAGCTGGGCCGGGGACTTCGGAAATCCCTCGGCAAAGAATTTGTGGTGATCCTGGATTTCATCGGCAACTATAAAAATAATTTTCTGATTCCCATTGCCCTTTCCGGGGACCGCAGCTACAATAAAGACAACGTGCGCCGGTATGTTATGGAGGGAGACCGGGTGATACCCGGAGTGTCCACCATTCATTTTGACGAGATCAGCCGCCGGCGGATTTTCGCGGCCATTGACGCCGCCAATTTCAGTGACATCCGGCTGATTCGGGAGAATTACACAAATCTGAAATACAAGCTGGGCCGGATCCCTGCCCTGAAGGATTTTGACCTCTACGGGGAAATGGATGTCTGCCGGATTTTTGATAACAGCAGTCTGGGATCTTACTACAAGTTCCTGGTAAAATACGAGAAGGAATATACGGTGCGCCTGTCCAAAGAAGAGGAGAAGATTCTTGAATTTGTCTCCCGGAAGCTGGCCTCCGGCAAGCGGATCCACGAGCTGGAAATGCTGAACCGTCTGCTGGTGTACCGCCATGGGATTTTGCAGATTCTCAGCAAGAGTCTCCGGGACAACTACGGGATTACCATGGATGAAAAGACCCGAAAAAATGTAGTCAATGTTATGACCAACGAATTTCCTTCCGGATCCGGAAAGAAAACCTATGAAACCTGCGTTTTTATTCAGAAGGAAGGGGAGGAGTACGGGATCTCCCGTAACTTTGCCCGCATGCTGGGCAACCCGGAATTCTATCAGATTCTGCAGGAGCTTATCGATTTCGGCATTTCCCGGTACCAGCAGAATTTCAGCCTCCGCTACCAGGATACGGAATTTGTCCTCTACCAGAAATATACCTATGAGGACGTCTGCCGCCTGCTGAACTGGGAGAATAACGAAGTGCCCCTGAATATCGGCGGTTACAAATTCGACAAGAATACCAGGACCTTTCCGGTTTTTATCAATTATCACAAGGAAGAGAACATCAGCGATACCACCAAGTACGAGGATCATTTCCTCAATACCGGAACCCTCATGGCCGTTTCCAAATCCGGCCGTTCCCTGGAATCCGAGGACGTTCAGAACTTCCTGCACGCCAGGGAGCGTGGGATTGACGTTCATCTGTTTGTGAGGAAGAATAAGGACGACAAGATCTCCAAGGAATTTTATTACCTGGGAAGAATGGCCGCTACCGGCCGAACCCGGGAATTTCAGATGCCCAACACCACCAAGACGGCAGTAGAGATCGAGTGGAATCTGGACACTCCGGTTCGGGAGGATATTTACCAGTACATCATCAGCTGAATACAGAAGAGAGGAATCAAACATGAAAACAGTCAGAGTTGCGGCGGCCATTATCCGCTCCGGCCATAAGATATTTGCCACCCAGAGAGGCTACGGAGAATTCAAGGACGGCTGGGAATTTCCCGGCGGCAAGATCGAGGCCGGGGAGACGCCCCAGGAGGCTCTGGTCCGGGAGATCCGGGAAGAGCTGGACGCGGAGATCCAGGTGGGAGAGAAGATCGACTGCGTGGAGTACGATTATCCCGCTTTTCATCTGTCCATGGAATGCTTCTGGGCCCGGATCCGCTCCGGGGAACTGACCTTAAAAGAACACGAGGCCGCCAGATGGCTCTCACGGGAAGAACTGGACAGTGTGGACTGGCTGCCGGCAGATCTGTCGCTGATCCGGAAGATCCGGGAGCAGATGCAGGCGGAAGAAGGAATGCTCTGAGGCTCTGCAGAAGTTTTCTTAATTCAAGCATTGCACTTCAGCGGCACATGCAAAGCAGAAGAAAAAGTGAACATTACCCCAAAAAGCGAACATTGAAGATGAAAAAGCGAATATTGAAGAAATAAAAGCGAACAT
>ERZ1090880.597-NODE-597-length-19506-cov-45.642640_pt1 | contig 19506 bp, 18 predicted proteins | sample MGYA00478471_ERZ1090880 | MGnify/ENA primary metagenome ERZ1090880 (study PRJEB33644, sample SAMEA5815734) | chicken gut metagenome | biome: Chicken; feature: Gastrointestinal Tract; material: Caecum | place: Ireland | collected 2019-01-01 | study: A study of the... | reverse complement strand
AACATATTCGACAGGTTTCCCGTGATGGCTTCAATCAGGAAATCCTTAATCCATTTTGTAATTGCGTCGATGATAAAATCCATAGGCCGTTACCCATACATTAGCTGAACAGGCCAGAAAGAAGGGGGATCACCTTCAGGCCGAGCAGAATGACGCCGCCGCCCGCCATCAACTGTTTGACACCCTGGCTTTTGGAGGCAGGATTGTCGCCCCCGTAGCCCTCCATGAGGTTAATGATACCCCAAACGCCGACACCGGCACCGATAGCAGTTACAACAGTGGACAGGGACGTTACAGCAGTGCTAAAAAATTCCATAGGAACCTCCTTATGATGTAAAAAATAGATTGGTAGAAACAAAAAGGCCCACACCGTTTGAAAGAGTTCGCTGCAAACGGTGTGGGCGGTTAAGCCGCAGAAATCGAGTCGGCTTCTCCCAGGTCATAGACCTCAAATTCATCTTCCGGCTTTACTTTCAGCCGGTGGGATAAGTACCCCTTGACATCCAGGGTGTACTTCGGGTTGGCATCGGCGGTGTACCGATACATTGGGTGACGGGTCAGGTCATACTTGCGGGAATAGAACGGCCGGACACCCTGCACCTGCAAAATGCAGCGGCTGGAGGGCATAACCGCCAGTTCATCCACGCTTTTAAGTTCCTTCCCCAATTTTTGATAATTTAGACCATAGCTGCGGGAAGTACCCCGCGTGTCGCTGGTGTTATAGGTGTCAATGGTTTCCTTGCCCAGCATGGTGGCTACCATCTTTAAGCTGCTTTCCTCCTTACCACCAAGAAACAGCAGCGACGAGCAGCAGCCTGCAATGGTTTCTGCGTTGTCCCGGTACATTCCTTTTAGCTGGCTGTACGTCTGAAGGACGATATGCGCCGATATATTCCGGGAGCGGATAACGCTGACCAAATGCTCCCAGTTCGGGATCTTCTGGTTGGCAAATTCATCGAACAGGCAGGTTACATGAATCGGCAGCCGCCCATGATAGACAGTCAGCGCACGGTTACACAGGACGTTGAACATCTGAGAGTACATCATGGCTGAGATGAAATTGAACGTGGGGTCGCTGTCGGATACCACCGCAAACAGGGCGATTTTTTCTTCTCCCAGCTTTTCCAGTTCCAATTCGTCGTACTCCATCATTTCCCGCACCGCCTGAATGTCAAATGGAGCCAGCCTTGCGCCGCAGGAAATCAAGATGGATTTTAGAGTTTTACCCGCCGCCATCTTAAATTTCCTATATTGACGCGCTGCGAAGTGGTTTGGATCGCGTTGTTCCAACTGTTCAAATAGCAGATCCACCGCAGACTTAAAGTTCTCATCATCCTCCCGGCATTCGCAGGCATTGAGCATATCCAGCAGGGTGGTCATATTTTTTTCTTCTTCCGGGGCTTCATAGTAGATGTAGGCGATCAGCGCCTGATACAACAGGGCCTCGGCCTTGCTCCAGAAATCGTCCCCGCCCTTGCTTTCCTTACTCTGCGTGTTCTCCATGATAACCGTCACCAATGAAAGAATGTCGGTTTCACTGTGGAGATAGTGGAAGGGGTTATAGTGCATCGAGCAGCTAAAGTCGATGGTATTCAGGATTTTCAGCTTATAATGACCTTGCTGCACCAGCGCACGGCCTACTTCCTCTACGACGGTTCCTTTCGGATCAGAGCAGACATAGGAGGCGTTCATCTGAAGCAAGTTGGGCTTGATGTGGTAGCGGGTTTTTCCACTGCCGCTGCCCCCGATGACCAGGACGTTGAGGTTGACATTCCGCTTTTCCGGATCGGCAATCTTCCCAAGAGTCAACCGCTCCGTATCGGTCAACAGGATATTTTGGGAGAAATCGGAGTTGATGAACGGCGCTATATCCTTTTCGTTGCCCCACCGGGCCGTGCCGTATTCTTCTCCGTGCCGGTACTTTTTCGCGTTTTTGATTTTTGACCAGACCACCAGACGCAGCAGCACAGCCGCCGCCGCGCCCACCAGCAAATCAAAGGGGTGGAAGCTGGGAAGCGGGTTTTGAAATGCAATTCCCAGCTTCGTAAAGGCTGCCAGCAGCTTATCCAGCACATCGCCTCCGGTGGTCAGCCGATAGGCTTCGCCCAGCTTTGTACAGAGCAACCCGACAAACACATAGGGTAAACTGGCCTTTACGGCTTTTGCCGGGTTGATCTTCGGCAGGTTCTTCATCGCGCCACCTCCTGCTGTTTATTGCGGGAGAAGGACTGCGCCATTTTCCGGACAACTTCTTGAAGCTGTGCAAGCTGGCCGCGAACCGAAGGCTTTTCCTGGGACTGGCGTTTTACTACTTTGCCGGAATATTCCGCAAAGGCGGCGGTGAGTGCATCCGCGTCCCGCGATTTGAAAAACACCAGATAGCGGGGTGGCTGGCTGGTAGTATCTTTTTTCAGCGCGAAATCAACGCCATATTTGCGGGCAACGCGCTCAAAGGACTTGATGTTACCGTCTGTGATCTCAATATTGGAAACGCCTGCGCCCTGCCGGACAAGGTGTTTTACACTCTGCTTACCCTTATAGATTTTCGGGTTCTTCTGGCTTTTCTCCATCTCAGCCAGGGCTTTTTCCAGGGCTTTCTTCAAGAGGTTTGCAGTCAGCTTACCCGCCTTGATACTGATTGCCACAGACTTTTGTTCCAATTCTTCCTGCATGGGCTACTCCTCCTTTCCGGCAGGGTGGAAATGGAAAAGAGGATACTAAGGCGGTACCACCAGCCGGTGCAGCAGGAAACGCAGCAGCCGGTGGAGGGTATCAGCGGGGTTCCTCATGGCCCTGGCTCCGGATTTTCAAAATGCCGTCCAGTGTGGTGGCTGTAATGCCAAGCCGCTGCGCCACGGCAATATCATTCTTCACGGCTTCGTCCACCTCGTCGCCGCAGACAATCAGCACATGGCTACGCCGCAAAAGTTCCCGCGCCATATCAATCCCGTCCTTATGTTCGGCGGGAATGGTGTCATTGAGGAAGTGCGGCAGATAGAGGATGGGACAGATCGGGGTAAAACCGGCCAGATAGACCTTGCGGCAGTAAACCGCAGCCTGGTCGGTGTCGGTAAATTCCTGACCGCTCCAGGCGGCAGAAATATAAGCAAATGGTTTCTTCACGGGGTCGCTCCTTTCTCCGGCTTCGTGCCGGGTGGCAAACAAACGGCCCCGTGTCAAGAATAAAATGAACGCGCACCGTGCGCGTTCTTGACACAGTGCCGTTCATTTGCAGATTGGTAACCAAGGGCGGGCCGGATAAGACCGGCTCGCCGCCCTCATTTGAGTATGAAAAAACAGTTACCCACTGCCGTACATATCGTGATTGACAAGTGCGGTGTAGTAACTGTTGATGGTAGTAGGCGCATTGTAGAGGGAGGTTAGGAGGTAAGCGCGGATGTTCCGTACCTTTGTCGTATTCTCCCGCAGGCTGCTGATCACATACTCAATGTGGCTGGAGTCCAGCTTCAACAGCCTACTTTTCACAATCTCTTTTGGAAAGTCCTCGCCGCCAATGCGGATCATTTTTCGGGTGCTGCATACCGTGTCCACCAGGATTTCCAGAATTTCATCCAGGAGTTCATAGTCGTAGCCAAGATTTTTCCGGAGATGGTCATACTCAATGTTCTCTTTCAAAATCTCCCGATAGGCTCGTATCGTATCCATCGTATCAGCCGCCGTAGGCGGTCTATCTTCCGAAGGTCGTACCGCCGGATAGATAGATGGATCAGTATCACTCAGATCAGTCTTATTCTTATTAGTATTGATTGTGTCCGATTTTCGGAAGTCAAGAGTTCCGCTTTCGGGAAGTGCAGACTTCCGATTTTCGGAAGTCTTGACTTCCTCTTTCCGGATGAAGTTCTTGACGTAGATTTTTGTGGGGCGTCCCTGGCCCTGCTTCTTGCGCTCGATCAGGCCCACCTTGTCCAACTCGGTGAACAGGGACACCGCCTTGTTATGGCCGCAGCACATCGCGTCCATTGCTTCTTCCAACGTGAAGTAGATAAACACGCGCTCCTGTTCGTCCAGCCAGCCGTTGCGTATGGACAGCCCCATGCGATCCAACATCAGGCCATACAGGATTTTTGCGTCTGCTGTTATCCGCCGGAAGCCGGGGTCAGTAAACAGCACCTTCGGAATCCGGTAAAATGTATATTGCTCTGCCTCGGTTCCGTAAAAGTAATCCAATGCACCCGGCTCGGCCATGTTTTCACCCCCTTCCTGGGGACAGCTATCCAGAAATGGGTGCAAAAAAGCGACACCGTTCAAAACAGTGTCCCTTTTTTTGTGCATTGTGCTTGAAACCCTTGCCCGTTTAGCCGTCTGTCTGCATAATTTTGTTCTTTCCTTATGCGTCATCAGCTAAGCTCCGGGCGTTTTTGGCGCGCAGGAAAAACAGCGCGTCACGTCTCGTTCTCATCGCTCTCCCGCCAGGGGTCGCCCTCCAGGGCGCGGAACTGCGCCTCGATGTGGAAGGCGCTGTCCAGGCGGCTGTAGAGGGCAAGCTCGCAGACAAAGAGGATGAACCACAGCCCCAGGAACGGGACCAGCAGCAGGGTCCAGGGCGCAAAGAGCAGGAACACCACCGTCCACAGCAGGAGCAGGGCGGCCGCGCCCATCACGCGCCAGAAATATTTCAGGGTGAACAGGACGGCGTTGTAGAGCCGGGCCCCGGCGCTCTGCTGGAACAGGACCAGCTGGGGCCAGTACAGGAGGTTGAAGGCAAAAAAGAGCAGCGCGCCGAACAGGACCACCGCCACTGTGCCCAGGGTGGGCGGTGTCTGGGCCACCCACATCATATAGAGCATGAAGGCGTACATCCCCACCAGCAGCCCCACCAGGGCGCCGGGCAGGAGGCTGGCTTTGGCGTTCTGCTTCCAGCTGCGGCGGAAGTGTTCCCGCCAAGAGCCGGGCGCGTCCCGCAGGCCCCGGAAAATGCTGTCGTAGAGGGCGGCCAAGAAAGGCCCGAACACCGCGCCGCCCGCCAGGCTGGCCGGGATCAGGACCAGGACGCTGGACGTGAGGATGGCGGCGGCGATGCCCGCTGCCAGAGGCAGGCCCCCCAGGACGGCCAGCAGGTTGACCTTGACCCACCTGCCCGCGTAAAAGGACAAGAGCTGCTTGTACCGCCCGAAGCCCTGCATCCGGCGGCTTTCGTCGTAACGGTCATCGGCAAAGAAAAGGCCCATGGTAACTTCCTCCTTACAGGTCTGCGCTGTAGTGGACGCCGTCCAGGAAAGCCGACAGCATCCGGGACACGTCCCCGTCAAAACTGTCCTGGGCCAGCAGTTCGGCCACCAGAACGTAGCTGCCCCGCACCGCGAAAGCCGAGCTGCCCCGCCCGTAGGGGTTGCCGGCCGAGCCGCCGGTGTAATCCAGAACGGTATAGCGCTGGACGTTGTGCTCCTCGGTGCGCTGGCTGTGGACGGTGTAGGTCTGCTGCTCCCGGGCCAGAAAACCGGCGCAGGCGCTTTCGGCGGCGGCCTGGTCGGCGCAGCCGTACAGCAGCACATAGAGCTGGGCGGGATAAAGGTCCACTTCATCGCCGTCGGCGTTGGTGTAGGGGGCGGGCTCGCCCACCGTCCAGGAGGCGTAGTAGGTGTCCTCCCCTGCCAGGACCGAGTTGTTGGTCAAAAGGGTCAGGCCGCCGCCGGGGGCTTCGATGCCCACCACTTTGGCCATCATCTCCCAGTTTTTGTCCCAGGCTGCGCCGTCGGCCGCCGCGCTGGGGTACTGGGAAAAGTCCACTAGGCTGCCCGCCGCGATCAGCGCCAGGATCAGCGCAAAGGGGAACAACAGATAGAGAACGTTCTTTTGCCGAAACAGGTTTTTCATGCGGGGCCGGCTCCTTTCGTCAAAGTGTCCCAGAGGGCGCTGCAGGCGTCCAGGTTTTCACAGGTGCGGTCCTGCCAGAAGCCCCGGCGGGCCAGCTGCAGCCCGGCCAGCCGATCCTGGTTGTCGCCGCTGCTTTCCCGGCCCAGCACTTCCTCGGTATAGCCGCCCAGGTCCAGATCCGTCAAAGCGGGGCACTCGGCCCAGGGGATGCTGTAAGCCGCCGCGCCCTCGGCCAGGCCGCCACCGGCGTCCGCGAGGGCGGCGTAGCCAGTCTGAAACGTTTCAGCATTTTCCAAAAGAAAAAAGCAGCTGTCGCAGCTCTCCAAATCGCCCATCAGCGTGACCTGGTTGGCATAGGCGTAACCGGCGTTTTCATCCAGGACGTCCCCCACCAGGTACTGATGCAGGACCGCCTCCGCCCGGCCGTCCCCGTTGGCGTCCCCGCCCAGGGCGGCAAAGGCGTCCTCGACCGCCCGGACGGTCTGCTCCGGCAGGGCGGTCGAGCCCACATAGGCGATCTGGTAGTCGGGCTGCATCTGGCCGGCGCCCAGAGCGCTGGCGGCCAGGTCCCCGGCGATGTATAAGAGCACCGCCCCCGCCGCCACAAACCATTTGGAATAGTGCCACCAGTTGGCCAGCTTCTGGCGCGCCGTCAGGGCCGGGGCCGGCCCGTCGGGCTTCACGTCCCGAAACTTCCAGTTCAGGTATTCGCTCATGGAGACGCCTCCTTTACAGGCTGTCGCGGGTGGTGCCGCCGGGCTGGTAGCGCACCGGCAGGCAGATCAAGGCCGGCAGGGCGGAACGGTCGTCCTCCAGCAGCAGGTCTACCGCCGTCTGGGCCATCTGCTCGACCGGCTGGACGATGGTGGAACAATACAGCTCGTCCGAGTCGAATTTGTGGATGCCGTCGTAGCCGATCATCTGGACATCGGCAGGGACGCGGATGCCCAGCCCTTCCAGCCGTTTCTGGATCTCGTAGCACAGGCGGTCGGTGTTGCAGAAGATGCCGTCGTAATCGAACGTGCCGCCGTGGGTGTGGGAGGCCAGAAAGGCGTCGAAGGGATCGAAGCCGGCCTCGTCCAGCAGGAACAGGGACTCGAAGGGGGCGCCGGCTTCCCGGCAGGCGGCCTCAAACCCCATGCGGCGTTTGTCGGCTTCGCCGGCCACCCCCGACCCCTGCCGCAGAAACAGCAGCTTGCGGCAGCCCAGTTCCAGCAGCTTGCGAGCGGCCAGCTGCCCGCCGCTGAAGTTGTCGGAGGCCACACAGGGCACCTCGGCCCTGAAATGCCGGTCGATGCTGACAAACGGCAGGTCGGCGTCCACCTCGAGATCGGGGTTATAGGTCAGGGCGATGATGCCGTCCACCTTGTTCTGCCGCACCAGGTCGATGCAGCGCTGTTCGGCCTGGCTGTCGTAATGGGTGATGGTGACGATGGTGCGGTACCCCCGCTGCATCAGCGCCCCGATGATGGCGTCGGCCAGGCTGCCGAAAAAGGGGTGGCGCAGGGTGGGCCAGACCAGGGCGGCGGTGTTGGTCTTATTGGTCTTGAGGCCGCGGGCGTAGCTGTTGACCCGGTAGCCCAGCTTCTGGGCGGCGTCCAGCACGCGGACGCGGTATTCCTCGCCAACGGGAATGTTGTTGAACACTTTGGACACAGTGCCCAGAGCCACCCCGGCCTCGGCGGCTACGTCTTTCATGGTGGGGGCGGCGGTCGGCTTTTTGGTCATATGGATAAGCTCCTTTTCTCTATAAAGGAAATCGGATGTTTCGTGGAACGTTTCATGCTTTTCGTGAAAAGAAAGGCCCGCGAGGGCTGTCCCGGCGCAACGCGCGCCTTGTGTTACCCTGATTATAGCAGTCCAGCCGTGAAATGTAAAGCTCCTTTTCATGAAATCGGACGTGAAACGTTCTTTTCTGTGAATCCGCACAAGGGACGTTTCCCGCTTTTGTGCAAACTGTAAAAGTGCAAGTTTCACACAAAAAATCCTTGACAAGAGAAAAATTCTGGGATATCATAAAGGCACAACGACAATGTAACGTTTCACAAATACATCCGCTCCTATCCGACCCCTGGCAGCAGGGGCTTTTACAGGCCGAGAATATGAAACGTTACACGCAAACCCGATCAGAGCGGCCAGGCGCCGGCCGTCTGCCCAACGCCAGGAGAGGAGGGAAGCAGTGGTCCGTTATCCATGTGTCTGATTCTTTGAAAGGAAGTGAGGGAACAATCATGAGTTCCAACGTACAAGCAAAAGCGGCCGCTGTCCAGCACCGCAAGGGGCTGGGCCTGCGCATCCGGGAACATTGGCAGCTTTACGCGCTGCTGCTGATCCCGATCGTGCTCACCTTTATTTACAAGTATATCCCGATGTACGGCATCCAGATCGCCTTCCGCGACTACCGTGCTTCCCGCGGCATCTGGGGCAGCGAGTGGGTGGGCCTGGAGTGGTTCGAGCGGTTCTTCACCGCGCCTACCTGCGCCCGCATGATCAAGAACACCTTCCTGCTGGCTCTGTACAGCCTGCTGTGGAGCTTCCCCATCCCCATCATCCTGTCCCTGTGCATCAACCAGGTGCGGTTCAAAAAGTATAAGCGTGTGGTCCAGACCGTGCTGTATGCGCCGCACTTCATCTCCATCATGGTGGTCTGCGGCATGATCCGCATCTTCCTCAGCCCGTCGGGCGGCCTGATCAACCTGATCCTCGGCACCAGCATCGACTTCCTGACCGAGTCCTCCGCCTTCCGCACCATTTACATCGCCTCGGGCATCTGGCAGGACGCCGGGTGGGGCTGCATCATCTACCTGGCGACGCTGTCCAATGTGGACACCACCCTGTACGAGGCGGCCAAGGTGGACGGCGCTTCCGTCTTTCAGCGCATCCTGCACATCGACGTGCCGGCCCTGATGCCCATGGTAATCCTGAACCTGATCATGAGCGCCGGCAACCTGATGAACATCGGTTTTGAAAAGGTCTGGCTGCTGCAGACCGACCTGAACAAGGCGACTTCGGACGTCATCGCCGTCTACGTCTACCAGCAGGGCATTGAAAACGCCAACTACAGCTATTCGACGGCGGTGGGCCTGTTCAACACGGCCATCAACCTGATCCTGCTGATCATCGTCAACCGGATCGCGTCCAAGGCCTCGGACGTCGAATTCGTGTAAAGGAGGAACGCAGAATGGCAAGACAATCTGGAAAGCTGCACGGCCTCTCGGACAAGACCAGCGACGTGATCCTTGTGCTGATCACCGCCGTGATCATGTTCATCGTGGCCTACCCGCTCTATTACGTCCTGGTGGCCTCCTTCTCCGACCCCTACGACGTCTACGCCGGCAAGACCTTCCTGCTGCCCAGCGGCTTTACCTTCGACGGCTACAAGGCGGTCTTTGCGGACAGCAACATCTTCACCGGCTACCTCAACTCCATCAAGTACACCATCATCGGCACCATCTTCTCGGTGGTGATGCTGTACATCACCGCCTACCCCCTGTCGGTGCGCAGCCTGCCCGGCCGCAAATGGATCAGCCTGTTCTTCGTCTTTACCATGTACTTTGGCGGCGGCCTGGTGCCCACCTACCTGGTGGTCAAGGAGACGGGCCTCATCAACAATATGTGGGCCCTGTTCCTGCCCGGCGGCGTGGCGGTGGGCAACATGATCATCGTCCGCAACTACTTCCAGAACAGCATCCCCCACGACCTGATCGAGGCGGCCGAGATCGACGGCTGCTCCAAGTTCCGCACCTTCCTCAGCATCATCATCCCCCTGTCCATGCCCATCATGGCGGTCATGGTGGTGTTCAGCATGGTGGCCTACTGGAACGACTGGTTCACCGCCCTGATCTACCTGACCGGCAGCGAAAAGGCGCCTCTGCCGCTGGTGCTGCGCAACGTGCTGATCCGAAGCGAGGCCAGCGCCAGCCAGGCCAGCACGATATCGGGCGGCTATGCAGAGCTGAACAAGCTGACCGAGATGATCAAGTTCTCGTCCATCATCGTGGCCGCCGCCCCCATGCTGATCATCTACCCCTTCGTCCAGAAATACTTTGAAAAGGGCTTCATGGCCGGCGCCGTCAAGGGCTGAGCCGTCCGCCCCTTCCCTGCCGCACACAGAATACGACCAGAAGATAAGAAGAAAAGGAGTACCCGTATGAAAAAGCTGATTTCCCGCCGCAACTTCCTCAAAGCAGCCGCACTGACCGGCTCGGCCCTGACGCTGACTGCCTGCGGCGGGTCCAAGGCCAACACCCCCGTCGCCAATGAGGACGGCGTGGTGGAGAGCACCGAGCAGACCGACTTTGCCATCATCGGCGGCCAGGGGGCCCTGTCCCCCGGCTACGCCGACAACCAGGTGCTGAACGAGATGCAGGAGGCCGCCGGCATCCACATCGAGTGGAACACCATGAGCGACTCCCTGGCCGAGCAGGTGAACATCCGCATCGCCGGCGGCGACCTGCCCGACGCCTTCATGGGCGTGGGCTTCTCCAACTACGACCTGACCAACTACGGCGCCGACGGCACCTTCATCAACCTCGAACCCTATATCACCCCCGACATCATGCCCAACCTGTCCGCCATCCTGGAGGCACACCCCAACATCAAGGCCGCCATCACCATGAGCGACGGCTGCATCTATGGCCTGCCCGCCGCCGAGCAGATGGGCACCGCCGGCGTCGGCAAGGAGGAGGACTACTCCATCTACACCATCCCCCAGTTCTCGATGATCAACAAGGCATGGCTGGACGATCTGGGCCTGGCCGTCCCCACCACCCTGGACGAACTGCACACCGTCCTGAAAGCCTTCAAGGACAACGACATGAGCCACAAGTACTACGGCAACGACGCCGGCACCACCCTGCCCATGTCCACCGGCTTTGACCAGTGGTGCTGGGGCCAGAACATCTTTTACGCCGGCTTCGGCTTCACCAACTGGCCCAACGATGTCTGCAACGACCTGGTCCTGCAGGGGGACGGCACCATCAAATTCATGTGCGTGGACGACAAGTACCGCGAGGCCGTCACCTATTTCCATGACTGGTACGCTGACGGCCTGATGGACATCGAGATGTTCTCCCAGTCCGATACCCAGCTGATGTCCAAGTGCCAGCAGGGCTGGGTGGGCGTGTCCACCTGGTGGTACATCGACGAGCTGATGGGCGACTACGCCAAGGATTACGTTTTCCTGCCGGTGCTGAGCGGCCCCGACGGCACCAAGAACGTCACCGTCCGCACCGGCGGCGGCACCAACTCGGGCCAGCTGTCCATCACCTCGGTCTGCCAGAGCCCCATCAACCTGCTCAAGTTCTTTGACCAGTGGTACACCGGCGAGAACGTCATGCAGCTGCAGTACGGCCCCATCGGCGTCTACTTCACCAGCCAGGACGAGAACGGCGTGTGGAACTCCATCACCGACGAGGAGGCCCAGGCCCAGTTCGGCAAGAGCGCCGGCGAGCTGAAGGGCGAGTACGAAGTGGCCGGCCCCAAGCTGATCCTGTCCGAGTACTACGAGAACACCTTCAAGATGGAGGACCGCGCCATCGAGCGTCTGAACGACCTGTACGACTACTGGATGCCCCAGGTCACCGACACGGCGGTCTACCCGGTGGACTGCGTCTTTACCACCGACGAGCTGGATACCATCGACCGCTACAAGCCCGACTTCGAGAGCATGGTCTCGGAGCAGGAGGGCCTGTGGATCCGCGACGGTGGCCCCACCGACGACGAGTGGGAGGCCTACAAGCAGATGCTGAACGACACCTGCGGAATGGACCAGCTGCTGCAGGTCTATAAGGACGCCTACGCCCGCTACACCAGCGAAAGCTGATCCCTTTTATCTCAACACACGCATTCTTCTTCACTTCTCCTACACCGCGCTGGGCCCTGCCGTGCTGCCCCTGACCAGGGACACGGCAGGGCCTTGCCGGTGAAAAGGGGATATACCCCCGGCGCAAATTGTGCTATACTAAAACCAAGGCAAAAAATAAATCATCACTCAGGAGGTCCCTCCATGATCAGCGATACCTTGCAAAAAGCGCGTGACTTTGAGGCGCAGTACGCCCCCCACATCCCCGCGGCCGAGCGGCCCGCCTTCCATGTGACGGCGGCCATCGGCTGGATCAACGATCCCAATGGCTTTTCCTGCTATAAAGGGGAGTATCATCTGTTCTACCAGCACCACCCCTATTCCACCAACTGGGGCCCGATGCACTGGGGCCACGTCAAGACCCGCGACTTTATCCGGTGGGAGCAGCTGCCGGTGGCCATCGCCCCCGACACCCCCGCCGACCGGGACGGCTGCTTTTCCGGCAGCGCGCTGGAACTGCCCGACGGCCGGCAGATGCTGATGTATACCGGCGTTTACCGGGTGCGCCGCCCCGACGGCCGGATGGAGGAGTTCCAGCAGCAGTGCGTGGCCTTTGGCGACGGGGTCAACTATGAAAAGTACCCCGGCAACCCCGTCCTGGACGGCAGCGACCTGCCCGCCGGGGGCAGCGTGCTGGACTTCCGGGACCCCAAGATCTGGCAGGAGGACGGGACCTTTTACATGGTGGCGGGCAACCGCACCGAGGACGGCAGCGGCGCCATCCGCCTGTTCGAGAGCCCCGACGGCACCCACTGGCATTACGCCGCCACCCTGGACGCCAGCTGCAACGAGTACGGCCGGATGTGGGAGTGCCCCGACTTTTTCCCGCTGGACGGGCGGCAGGTGCTGCTGGTCAGCCCCCAGGAGATGACCGCCATCGGGCTGGAATTCCACGCCGGCTACGGGGTGGCGGCCCTGCTGGGCAGCTACAACAAAGCCTCCCGGCACTTTGAGCGGGAGGCCGTCCAGGCGGTGGACTACGGCACCGACTTTTACGCGCCCCAGACCCTCGAGACCTACGACGGCCGCCGGATCATGATCGCCTGGATGCAGAACTGGGCCACCACCGGCAGCCAGCCCCAGGGATGCCGCTGGTTCGGCCAGATGACCCTGCCCCGGGAGCTGGAACTGCGGGACGGCCGCCTGATCCAGAACCCGGTGCGGGAACTGGCCAACTACCACGGCCGCCGGGTCAGCTACAAGGATATCCTGCTCACCGCCGGGGAGGTCAGCCTCCACGGGGTGGAGGGCCGCCTGCTGGACATGACCGTCACCATCCGCCCGGTGGACGGCAGCCCGTCCTACCAGACCTTCAAGCTGCGGCTGGCCAAGGACGGCAACCGGGAGACGGTGATCCGCTACAAGGTGGCCAACAGCACCGTCCGCATCGACCGCACCCACAGCGGTTTCCCCTACGACATCGTCAACGTGCGGGACTTCCCGGTCCGGCCCCAGGGCGGCGCGGTCAAGCTGCGCGTGGTGCTGGACCGGTACAGCCTGGAAGTGTTCGTCAACGACGGCGAGCAGGCCGCCAGCATGACCCTGTACACCCCCCAGAGCGCCCAGGCGGTCAGCTTTGAGGTGGACGAGGGCGCCGCCCGCATCGACGTGGAAAAATACAGCCTGGAATTCGGGGAGGACAACGGACAATGAGCGAAAAAACGTTTGACGTGGCGGCCCTGGGGGAACTGCTGATCGACTTTACCCAGAACGGCCTTTCGGAGCAGGGCAACCCCCTGTTCGAGGCGAACCCCGGCGGCGCGCCCTGCAACGTGCTGGCCATGCTGCGCAAACTGGGCAAGCGCTGCGCCTTCATCGGCAAGGTGGGCCAGGACGGCTTTGGCCGCCAGCTGGCCGCGGTGGCGGCGGATGCAGGCATCGACCTGCAGGGCCTGCGGTATGACCCGGCGGTGCACACCACCCTGGCCATCGTCCAGACCCTGCCGGGGGGCGACCGGGACTTCAGCTTTTACCGCAAGCCCGGCGCAGACGCCAACCTGACCGTCGAGGACCTGGACCGCGGTCTGCTGGAGAGCTGTCGCATCTTCCACTTCGGCACCCTGTCCCTGACCGGGGAGCCCTGCCGCAGCGCCACCCGCGAGGCGGTGGCCCTGGCCAAAGCGGCGGGGGCGGTCATCTCCTTTGACCCCAACCTCCGCCCGCCCCTCTGGGACGATCTGGAGGAGGCCCGGGCCCAGATCGACTGGGGCCTTGCACAGTGCGACGTGCTGAAGATCGCCGACAACGAGCTGCTGTTCATGACCGGGCAGAGCGACTTTGAAAAGGGCGCGGCTATCCTGCAAAAGCAGTACCCCAACATCCGGCTGATGAACGTCACCGCCGGGGCACAGGGCAGCTATTCCTTCTGCGGGGACGTGCATACCTTCCAGCCCGGCTGCACCCTGGGCGGCGTCATTGAGACCACCGGGGCCGGGGATACCTTCTGCGCCAGTGTGCTGAACTTTGTGCTAGAGCACGGCATCGAGGGCCTGACCCGGCCGGACCTCGACCAGATGCTCCGCTTTGCCAACGCCGCGGCCTATCTGGTCACCACCAAAAAGGGCGCCATCCGCTCGATGCCCGCGCGCGAGCAGGTGGAGGACGTCCTGCGCCGGATGTGATCGCGCTCTGACGAGGGATAGGGCGGCATGGACGCCATCCGTCCCCCTATACCGGCGGTGAAATAGGCAAAAGAAAGGCTGGCAGTTTGTGAAAAATCACAGACTGCCAGCTTTTTGCTTTCCGCGGCGCAGTACAGGGCTCGAATGGGCCGCGTCTGCTATGTCCGGGCAAATGAAAGCCCCGGAGCTTATGGTTCCGGGCTTTTCGTTTTGGTGGGTCGGGTTGCGCTTGCTGATTTTTCCTGCGCCCGTCGCCGCGGGCTTGCAAAAATCAGAGCGCGGCCCCTGCTCCAGCTCGGCTGCTTCTGCCGCAGGCAGCGCCTCGCTTGCGCAGCAGTACAGGACTCGAACCGGGGCCGCCTCTGCGATGCCCGTGCAAAACAAAAACCCGGGACCTGTGGCCTCGGGTTTTTGTTTTGGTGGACGGTACAGGACTCGAACCTGTGACCTCCTGCACGTCAAGCAGATGCTCTACCAGCTGAGCTAACCGTCCAAAGTGTCTTGCGACTTAGACAGTATAGCACATTCTGCGGCAGATTGCAAGGGGTTTTGGAAAATTTTCAGCGCCTGCGCGGGGCGGCCGTTACTGCACCATCTTGCGGGCGGCTTTGTAGATGTCGCCGCAGCCCAGGGTGATCACCAGGTCGCCTTCGCGGGCGTTCTCCTTGACCCAGGCGGCGGCAGCGTCCAGACTGTCCACCGTCACGGCGCCGGGGATCCTGGCGGCCAGCTTCTCGCTGGTGATGGTGGGGTCGTTGGGCTCGCGGCTGCCCAGGATGGGGGTCAGGACGGCAACGTCCGCCAGTTTGAGCACGTCGGCAAAATCATCCAGCAGCATTTTGGTGCGGCTGTATGTAAACGGCTGATGCACGGCGATCAGGCGCTTGTAGCCCAGCTCTTTGGCGGTGGTCAGGGTGGCCCGCATCTCGGTGGGGTGATGGGCATAGTCGTCCACCACCACGGCGCCGTTGCACTCGCCGTAGACCTCAAAGCGGCGGCACACGCCCTTGAACTCGGCCAGGGCGGCGGCGCACTGCTCCACCGTCAGGCCCATGGTGCGGCAGACGCCGCACATCGCCAGGGCGTTGTAAATGTTGTGGTAGCCCGGCACCGCCAGCTTGATGTGGCCCGAAATGCCCTTGACGTCCCACTCTTTCAGATCGAACTCGTAGAAGCCGGGGCGGTATTCGCTGATGTTCACGGCCTGGTAGTCGCCGTTCTGGATGCCAAAGGTGCGCACGCGGCGCTGGATGGTGAACATCACGTCCATGGTGTTGCGGTCGTCGGCGTTGGCAAAGATCATGAACTGGGTCATCAGCGAAAAGCGCTTGAAGGCAAACTTCAGCTCGCCCATGCTGCCGTAGTAGTCCAGATGGTCGTTGTCGATGTTCAGCACAACCGAGAGGTACGGGGTCAGTTTGAGGAAGGTCTCGGCATACTCGCAGGCCTCCACCACGATGTCGTCCCCCATGCCCGCCTTGCCGTAGCCGTTGATGAGGGGCAGCTTGCCGCCGATGACGGCGCTGGGGTCCCGGCCGGCCAGCTCGAGGGCGGTGGTGATCATGGCGGTGGTGGTGGTCTTGCCGTGGGTGCCCGCCACGCAGATGCTGCTCTTGTACAGGCGGCTGACGTAGCCCAGCAGGACGCTGCGCTCCACGGTGGGGATGCCGTAGCTCTCGGCGGCGGCCAGCTCGACGTTATCCCTGGGGATGGCGGCCGAGTACACCACCATGTCCGCCCCCACGATGTTGTTGGCGTCGTGGCCCAACGTCACCCGGATGCCCATGGCCCGCTCGGCCTGGATGATGCTGCCATCCAGCACATCGCTGCCGGTGATCTGGTAGCCTTTGGCCGCCAGGATCTGGATCAGCGGGAACATCCCGCTGCCGCCGCATCCAATGAAGTGGAGCTTGGTGACATGATCCAGCAGATGCTGGTCATAATTGCTGAACATACTCATATAGGCTTTACCTCCCAAATAGAACGGCCTGGCCGGCCGGTAAGCGTCCGTCCGCAGAGACGCATTCTTTCATTGTTACCACTTATTATAGTATTTTTAGCCGGTGAAATAAACAGTTCCCCTGCATTTTCGAGAAAAAGCCGGAAATCGGGCCTGTTTTTTGTAGGATACTACAAAACCTTACTTCCCCTTCCGGGCCAGGATCTCGTCCAGGATGGCCCCGGCCACGCCGTCCTTGCTCATCAGGGGCAGCTGGCGGACGCCGCCGTCCGGCGTCAGGAAGGTGACGACGTTGGTGTCCACCCCAAAGCCCGCGCCGGGGTCCTTGAGGTTGTTGGCGACGATCATGTCCAGGTTCTTGCGGCGGAGCTTGTCGGCCGAGTGGGCCACCATGTCCCGCGTTTCCATTGAGAAGCCGCAGATGAACTGGTGGGTCTTGGCCGGGCCGATGGTGCCCAGAATGTCAGCGGTGCGGGTCAGGGGGATGCTCATTTCCCCCTCCGACTTTTTGATCTTGTCGGCGGCCACGGTGGCGGGGCGGTAGTCGGCCACCGCCGCGGCCATGACCAGAATGTCCGTGTCCGCAAAGCAGCCGGTGACCGCCTCGAACATATCCTGCGCCGAGACCACCGGCACATCCCGCACAAAGCGCAGGGGCGCCAGAGCGGTGGGCCCGTGGATGAGGGTGACGTCCGCCCCCCGCAGGGCGGCGGCGTGGGCCACTGCATAGCCCATCTTGCCGGTGGAGTGGTTGGTCAGGCAGCGGACCGGGTCGATGGCCTCCTGGGTGGGGCCGGCCGTGACGGCCACCCGCAGCCCCGCCAGATCTTTGGGGGCCAGGGCGCGGGTGATGTAGTCCAGCAGTACCTCGTCGGCGGGCAGGCGGCCCTTGCCCACGTCGTGGCAGGCCAGCTGCCCGCTCTCGGACGGGATGATGGTAAAGCCGTACTTTTCAAGCGTGCGGATGTTGTCCTGGGTGATGGGGTTTTCCAGCATGCCGGTGTTCATGGCGGGCGACACCAGTTTCGGGCACCGCGCCGCCAGCACGGTGGTGGTGAGCATATCGTCGGCGATGCCGTGGGCCATCTTGGCGATGACGTTGGCGGTGGCCGGGGCCACCAGGATGACGTCCGCCTTTTTGGCCAGCTCGATGTGGGTGACCTCAAACTTGAAGTCCCGGTCGAAGGTGTCCACCATGCACTTGTGGCCGGTCAAGGTCTCAAAGGTCAGGGGCGTGATGAACTGGGTGGCGTTGCGGGTCATGATGACCTCGACGTCGGCCCCCCGTTTTTTCAGCGCGCTGGCCACCCCGGCCATTTTGTAAGCGGCGATGCCGCCGGTGACGCCCAGCAGGACGCATTTGCCTTGCAGCTCCATATCGAAAAACCTCCCCGTATCTTGTAAGGATAGTATAAACCAAACCGGGACGCTTGACAAGCGGGCGGGAGGTGCTTGACTCCCCTTTCCAGGGGTTGCGCCATTCCCTCTTGCGCTCAGCCGGTTTTGCGGCGCGGGACAGCGGGCTCGCCTCTCAGGCGCTCCGCGCCAGCTTTTAGCCCTCTCAGTCACAGGGCGCTTGCGCACCCTGTGCCAGCTCCCCCGTAAACGGGGGAGCCAAGTGCACGCCCGTAGGTGGCGGCAAAGTGAGTGGTAAGGCAAACAAATGCAGCTCCTTTTGCTGGATGCTTTCAGCAGAAGGAGCCGTTTTCATACCCTCTCAGTCTCGCTCCGCTCGACAGCTCCCCCGCACGCGGGGGAGGCTCCCCTCTCAGTCTCGCCGCCCTTGCGGGCGTCTCGCCAGCTCTCCCGGAGGGAGAGCCAAGTGTACGCCCGTGGGTGGCGGCAAAGTGAGTGGTAAGGCAAACTAAAAACAGTTCCTTTTGCTGGATGCTTTTAGCAGAAGGAGCCGTTTTCAGTTTAGAGCCCCCTCGGGGGGCGCGCCCGCAGGGCGCGCATACACAATCGGAGCGGCGGGCGTCTGGCGCCCGGAAAAAGCGATGCGCAATTTCCTCTAAAGCGCAGTAAAGAGCTTTTTCAGCCAGACGCCCGGAGCGACCTTCCTCTTTTGGGTCCAGGGGAACATCCCCTGGTCGCTGCGGGTGGGTAGGGAGTCCAGAGGGCCTAGGGAGGGGGAGTCGAAACACCCTCCCTGGCCCTCTGGCCCTAGCGGAGCGGAAAACTTCGCGGCTTTGATGCAAAACCAGACAAACAGAGAAGATAAAACAATGCAGGGGTCGGTTCTAAGGAACCGACCCCCGCAGAGGGACCCTATCTTTCGTGACGCAAAAGTTCTTTTGTTTTGGTGCGATCAACAACAGAAGGAACATTGGTTAGATATTCCCCTTTGTCGTCACATGAGAGGGTGGAGCATTGTTGAACCAACAAGCCGTCTCAAAACTCATTGGTCCCTTATATCAGCTGCGGTATGGTGCTCCGCAGTTGTTATAAGTACGTTTGGGGTAAATTACTGGTGGGTAGCAGTGCGGACAACCTGAACAGCCACGAAGGTAACGTCGGGGTTCTCAGCGCCAGTACCGAGGATCATAGAGCTGCTGCGGGTAACGTCGCAGGTGCTCACAGAAACTTCATAGTCGAAGTTGAAGTTGCCGCCGTTGAAGTCGTTGGGGTTAAAGTCCTTGGTCACAACGTGCTGGTAATCAGTCACGATGTCCTGGATAGCCCAAGCGATCATCTCGTCACGAGCGTCGTCGCCAATCTCGTTGGAAACAACATAAGCCTGAACAGCAACAGCATTATCCAGCTTGACGCTCTGACCAGCGTTCATCTCAACAGCCACCAGGGTGTCATTGGAGCCAATGTTCACCAGGGTGTTGGCAGCGCCGCCGGTAGCGCCAACAGCCTTATCCAGCTCAGTCACCAGATTGTTGTTGGTCACAGCCTGCAGCTGGCTGTTGTAGAAAATATTGCCCTCCAGAACCTCGGGAATGCCAGCAAACTGAACAGCGTACTGCAGGTTCTTATCCAGAGCAGCGTTGTCCTTGAAGGTGACATACTCGGGAATGGTGTAGCCGTTGTCCTCGATGCGGGCAGCAACAGCAGCGGAAACGCCGTCGGTGGTCACATCAACATCGGGGTTCTCGGGGTCCTCAGGCTTAACAGAAGCGGTGGAGCAGCCAGCCAGCATACTGACAGCCATCACGCCAGCCAGAGCCAGGGAAGCAATTTTCTTGAGCTTCATAGTGAATTTTTCCTCCTTATGGTGTATA
>ERZ1090880.594-NODE-594-length-19555-cov-18.240154_pt1 | contig 19555 bp, 19 predicted proteins | sample MGYA00478471_ERZ1090880 | MGnify/ENA primary metagenome ERZ1090880 (study PRJEB33644, sample SAMEA5815734) | chicken gut metagenome | biome: Chicken; feature: Gastrointestinal Tract; material: Caecum | place: Ireland | collected 2019-01-01 | study: A study of the... | reverse complement strand
ATGTCACAAAAAAAATGAATATGTCGAAAAAAAATTGTTAAAAATATTCACTTTTCCGAAGCGTTGTGGTATAATGTAAAAACCATAGAATATACAAGAGGTGATTGCATGATTAAGAAAGAGATGATTGCAATGTTATTGGCCGGAGGACAGGGCAGCCGACTGGGTGTTCTGACTGCGAAAGTGGCTAAACCGGCTGTGACATTCGGCGGAAAATACAGGATCATAGACTTTCCGCTCAGTAACTGTATTAATTCGGGAGTTGACACCGTAGGGGTGCTGACACAGTACCAGCCCCTGCGTTTAAATACGCATATTGGTATCGGTATTCCCTGGGATCTGGACAGGAATGTAGGCGGCGTATCCATTCTTCCGCCCTACGAAAAGAAAACCAATACGGAATGGTATACCGGCACAGCAAACGCCATTTATCAGAACCTGGCGTATATGGAAAATTTTAACCCGGATTATGTACTGATTTTGGGTGGAGATCATATCTACAAGATGGACTACGAGGTAATGCTGGACTTCCACAAAGCAAATAAAGCAGATGTCACCCTGGCATGTATGCCTGTTCCATGGGAAGAAGCCTCCCGTTTCGGACTAGCTATTACAGACGAAACAGGAAGAATTACAGACTTTGAAGAAAAACCGGAAAAGCCTAAGAGCAATCTGGCTTCTATGGGAATTTATATTTTCAGCTGGCCAGTATTGAAAGAGGCGCTGATTGCCCTGAAAGATCAGTCTGGCTGCGACTTTGGAAAACATATCCTGCCTTACTGCAGAGAGAAAGGCCAGAGACTTTTTGCCTATGAGTATAACGGATATTGGAAGGATGTAGGAACTCTGGGTTCTTACTGGGAAGCCAATATGGAGCTTATTGACATTATCCCTGAGTTTAATTTATATGAGGAGTTCTGGAAGATTTATACCAAAGGAGATATTATTCCTCCTCAGTATATTGCCGCAGACGCAGTGGTGGACAGAAGTATTATCAGCGAAGGAACAGAAGTGTACGGCGAGGTACATAACTCTGTTATCGGCGCCGGAGTTATTATTAAAAAAGGCGCTGTAATCCGTGATTCCATTATCATGAAACAGTCTGTTATCGGAGAAAACGACGTGATAGATAAAGCGATCATTGCCGAAAATGTTACAGTAGGCGACAATGTGGTAATGGGTGTGGGAGAAGAAGTTCCCAATAAGCTGAAGCCTAATGTATATTCTTTTGGACTGGTAACAGTAGGGGAGAACACCGTAATTCCGTCTAATGTAAAAATCGGAAAGAATACAGCTGTTGTAGGCGAAACTACAGCGGAGGACTACCCGGGCGGCGTGCTGGAAAGCGGAGAAACATTGAATAAGGAAGGTGAGACAGAATGAGAGCGATAGGTATTATTCTTGCCGGCGGCAATAATCACAGAATGAGAGAATTATCACAGAAGAGAGCCATTGCTGCAATGCCTATAGCAGGTAGCTACCGCAGCATTGATTTCGCCCTCAGCAATATGTCAAACTCCCATATTCAGAAGGTGGCCGTACTGACTCAGTACAATGCCAGATCTCTGAACGAACATTTAAGTTCCTCCAAATGGTGGGACTTCGGAAGAAAGCAGGGAGGCCTGTATATTTTCACACCTACCATTACCCCTGACAACAGTTTCTGGTATCAGGGAACAGCGGATGCTATTTACCAGAACTTAAGTTTCCTGAAAAGCAGCCATGAACCATATGTGATCATTGCTTCAGGAGACTGTGTATATAAACTGGATTATAATAAGGTGCTGGAATATCACATTGCAAAGAGAGCAGATATCACAGTAGTATGCACAGATGTAAGCGGAGAAGATGCTACCAGATTTGGCTGTGTGAAGATGAATGAGGACAGCCGGATCGTAGAGTTTGACGAGAAACCTATGGTAACTCAGTCCACAACGATTTCCACAGGTATCTATGTGATCAGAAGAAGACAGCTTATTGAACTCATCGAAAAATGCGGACAGGAAGACCGCCATGATTTTGTAAAAGATATCCTCATCCGATACAAAAATCTGAAGAGGATTTACGGATATAAAATTGATACTTACTGGAGTAATATTTCCACAGTAGAATCCTATTATAAGACCAATATGGATTTCCTGAAACCAGAGATCAGAGATTATTTCTTCCGTCAGTATCCCGGTGTTCAGTCCAAGATTGACGACCTGCCCCCGGCAAAGTACAATCCAGGTTCTGATGTGAAAAACAGCCTGATTTCCAGTGGCTGTATTATAAACGGCCAGGTGGAGAATTCTATTCTCTTTAAGAAAGTTTTTGTGGGCAATAACTGTGTGATCAAAAATTCCATCATATTAAATGATGTATATCTGGGCGATAACACACATATTGAGAACTGCGTTGTAGAGAGCCGGGATACTATCCGGGCGAACTCTTACTATTGCGGAGAGGACGGTATCAAAGTGGTTATCGAAAAGAACGAAAGATATGTTCTTTAATATCTTACTTAGGAACAGAGCGGAGAAATCCGTTTTGCGGGCAGACTGGTCTGCCGGAATATATTTCCAAAATAAGACATAAAGCACGACTGAACAAGGCGGCGATGAAAGGGGAAGGTTGTATGAACATCACAGATGTAAGAGTAAGAAGAGTGGCCAAAGAAGGCAAAATGAAAGCGGTAGTTTCCATTACTATTGACGAGGAATTTGTAGTTCATGACATTAAAGTCATTGAAGGTGAAAAGGGATTGTTTATTGCAATGCCCAGCCGTAAGGCCACTGATGGGGAATACAGAGATATTGCCCATCCGATTAATTCTGCAACCCGTGAGAGAATACAGAATATTATTCTGGAGAAATATGAGCAGGTACTTGCGGAGGAACCACTTGAGGAATCTGTGGAATAAGAAAAAGATTGTGAAAAAGTAAAGAGGCGCTGCCGTATTTTACAGAGTCAGGAATATAGATTTGTTATATTGCCTGCACAAGTAAAATATGACAGCGTCTTTTCCTGCTGTAATGAAAGTTTTACTGCTGGCGCCAGCCGGCGGGATATTTATTTTTCAGTTGGTTTCCAGAGACTTTTCCCCAGCCCAGAGGATAGCCGCTGATACATACCAGATACCAGCCAGGTCCTGGGGCAGACTCCTTCTCATTAAGAAGAAGGGTTTCCCCTTTAAGATAACGCTGTGCTCGCTGGTCATCTGGGTCCAGGTTCAGAACGCGGGAATAATCTTCGGCAGAAAGCGCCATAGCCAAAGGCTGACCAGGCTCAAAACGGTTTTTCTTCAGTTGACCCAGATACAGGCCCCAGCGGAGAAATTTCACACCTTTTACAGACTCCGGTCCTGTTTCCGGCAGATAGTATACATGATCCCCCCGTACTTCCACTCTGGACATATCCAGAACAGTGGAAAAATCTTTAAAGAAATCTTCCAGCAGCAGCCGGGAAGATTTTTCTATTTTCCCCTTTTCAAAGCCTCTTTCTGATACTTGGGGGGAGGGCAGCCCATCTTTCTGGAAAAGCGCCAGGAAATGCCCCTCTCCGGCCATATGGTGAGGAAAGATTCTTACACACTTTTCTAAGCGAGGGTCATGATTGCCCCATTGGGGACGGCCTTTGGAAAAGCCTTCATATCCTGGAATATCCAGGAGCTTCATCTGGGGGAAATTTTCCAGAATGTAGGAAATCACCCCTTCATTTTCCTGGGGAGAAAAAGTGCAGGTCGAATACAGCATCATTCCCCCTGGCCTGAGCATGGAAATCCCCCGGGATACAATCTCTTTCTGGAGACTGCTGAAATATTCCGGCCTGGAAGGATCCCAGGTTTTGGCAACGTCCGGTTCCTTACGGAACATGCCCTCTCCTGAACAGGGGGCGTCTATGAGTATTTTGTGGAAATACTCAGGAAAAACTTCAGCCAGACGTTTGGGCGTTTCTGTAGTTACCAGGGAGTTATCAATTCCCCAAAGCTCCAGATTTCGCATAAGTGCTTTGGCCCTGGAGGCGCTGATATCATTGGCGACCAGGAGCCCCTGTCCCTGAAGCCGGCTGCCAAGTTCGGTAGCTTTCCCTCCGGGAGCCGCACAAAGATCCAGTACCAGCTCCCCCGGATGAATGGGAAGGCGGCTGGCAGGGGTCATAGCACTGGGCTCCTGAAGATAATAGAGTCCGGCCTGATAATAAGGATGCCGGGATGGTCTGTCCTCACTGCTGTAGAAAAATCCATTTTCCACCCAGGGAATAGAGGTAAGCTGAAAAGGAGAGATTTCCATAAACTTCTCAGGACTGATTTTTTTCGTGTTTATCCGGAGGCCATACTGCCGGGGAGCCTGATAGCTTTCCAGAAAATCCCGGAATTCATCTTTCAGCATTTCTTCCATCCGGGACAGAAATGCCTGTGGAAGCTGTGTACACATAAATAGTTTCCTTTCTGATGTTTGCGTTACGACATAGATTTTCCCTTATCCGGAAGAGGATAGAGGGTTATGCTGGCTTTTTTACGGGGACTTTTCAGCCCGTCGGAAAAAACTTTCCGTAAGAGGAAGGACACAGTGGTATTGGGAGCCTGCTTCCAGAAGTCATCCAGCCAGTGTCCTGTCTCTATGAGCATATCCGGCAGTTCTTCGCTGCCGTCTTTACATTTGTCATAGAGATTGTCCATTTCGTCCATAAATTTGTATCCGTGAAGATCCCAGATAAATTTATGGAGATGCTCCAGTTCCAGGTAATCAGTAAGCAGAGAAAGCCTCCGGAAATCATCGAAGGTCATAGGCTGCTGATCCAGAATTTTCTGTCTGTCCTGATCACTGCAGATACTGTAAAACATAATTTCATCCAACATTAACTGTCTTTCAAAAGAGCTTAATTTTTTTTCCATAAGAATTCTCCTGTCCAAGTATTATGGATTTATTATATAGCTAACCCAGCCGTAAATCCATATTAAACTACTGATAGAAAATTATATTACTAATTAATATACGGTATAAACAGCCCATTTATGACGCGTAAATTAAAAAAATTTTATTTTTAGACAAAAAAATACCGGATAGTCTCATGACGAGACTACCCGGTAGGATTCTAAAATCGAAGCGACGTGATTCGAACACGCGACCTCTGCGTCCCGAACGCAGCGCTCTACCAAACTGAGCCACGCTTCGCTGAGATGTTCAACAGATGTTATTATATAGAATAGAGCTGCAGATGTCAAGCAGAAAATCGGAAATATATAAGGGCTGAGGATATAAAATTTACAGGAAAAGATTTGACAGCCACAGGAATTCTAACTATAATGAGGCTATGATTAATGAGAGAGGTGGAAAGATGAGCAGATAGTTCGTTTTTGGAAAACGTGAAACTTGCAGTACAGTTCCTTCCGGAGGTCCGGAAGGCGGGTTTTATGTTGCCAAAAGCAGGCTATGTTCTCATCGCCTCTCTTTTTTGCTGCCCTTAATCGGACAAGGTAGGCTTCAAAGAGACAGTCCTTTGGCAACGGATAAGAGGAGGGATAGATATGTCTCAGATAAATGTAAGGGGTCTGACCTTCGGTTATGAGGGAAGCTTTGACAATATTTTTGAGAATGTTTCTTTTTCCATTGACACGGATTGGAAACTGGGTTTTGCAGGAAGAAATGGAAAAGGAAAGACAACTTTTCTGAAACTGCTGTTAGGAGAATACGCCTATAAGGGAAGTATTACTGGGAGTACGCCTTTTGATTACTTTCCCTATGTGCTGAAGGCAGAGAACAGGGAAAAGACAGCGGCAGAGTTTCTGGAAGAATTAAAGCCGGGATGTGAGCAGTGGCGGGTGTTCTGCGAGATGGATAAGCTGGGACTGGGGGGAGACCTGTTGTATCGGAAGTTTGATACCCTCAGTTTTGGAGAACAGACAAAACTTCTTTTGGCAGTGCTTTTTTCAGGAGAAAATGATTTTCTGCTTTTGGATGAGCCCACCAATCATCTGGACCAGGAATCCAGAGAGACTGTTAAAGGTTACCTGAAGGGAAAGAAAGGATTTATCCTGGTATCTCATGACCGGGACCTGCTGGATGCCTGTATCGATCATATACTGGTGCTGAACCGAAAGACCATAGAGATCCAAAACGGCAATTTCAGCTCCTGGGAGGAGAATAAGCGGCGCAAAGACGAGTTTGCCAGGAGAGAGAATGAAAAGCACAGAAAGGCCATCGGAAAGCTTAGAGAGGCTGCAGGCCAGACAAAACAGTGGGCGGAAAAGAGTGAAAGCTCTAAAATCGGCTTTGATCCTACAAAGGAACATGACCGTTCTATTGCAGCCAGATCCTATATTGGCGCAAAGACCAAAAAGATGCAGAGCAGGGTCAGACAGATGGAAAAGCGTATAGATAGGGAAATCCGGGAGCAGGAGGGACTTCTTCAGGATATTGAGGAAATTACGGCTCTTAAAATGATGCCTCTGAAATATCATAAGGACAGACTGGTATGGGCGGATGGATATGGCTTAAAGTATACCGACAGCAGTAAAGAGCTTTTCAAAGAGCTGAATTTTGAAATTACCCAGGGAGAGAGGATATTTATTACAGGAAGAAACGGACAGGGAAAATCTACTCTGCTGAAAAAGCTCATGGAAAAAGCTACAGAAAGTCCCCAGTTCAGACAGGGAGAAGGCCCTGCAGAAACAGGGGAACTGAAGACTGCATCAGGGCTTATCGTGTCTTATATCAGTCAGGACACTTCTTTTCTCAAAGGCAGTATCCGAGAGTTCTGCAGGGAAAGAAAACTGGATGAAAGCTTGTTCTGCGCCATTCTCAGACAGATGGATATGGACAGGAATCAGTTTAGAAAGAATATGGAGGAATTTTCAGAAGGGCAGAAGAAAAAGGTCCTTCTGGCATCCAGCCTTCTTACGCCTGCACATTTGTATGTATGGGATGAGCCGCTGAACTATATTGACGTATTCACTAGGATTCAGATTGAAAACCTGCTTTTAGAATACAGGCCTACCCTGCTGGCAGTGGAACACGATGTGAGATTCCGGCAACGGACGGCAACCAGAGTTCTTAGTCTGGATGAAGGAGAAATACAGAGGAAAGGTTCTAAAGACGGAGAGGACTCATATACTTTAGGGATAAGAGTCTAAAGGAAGGGCTTATGCCGGGATATAGGAGATTTATCGCATATGTATATGAGTATCTTCAGGGAAAGAAGGGAGACGGAAAAGGATTTATCAAAGTAGAAGCCAGGAATGGAATCTGCAGAATGAACTTTAAACTAGAAGGAATTCCGGGAAGGGATTCTGTAAAGGCAAAAGCCTATGGTTATGTAAGAGAAGGAAAAATCTGCAGAGGAGTCCTTCTGGGTCAGGGAGAACTGGCAGGAAATCAGGCACAATTTGAGCTGGAGATGAGAGAGGATCATATGGGAGACAGCAGCTACAGTCTGAGTGATTTAGGGGGATTGCTGATCCTGGGAGAAAATGGAGAAACCTATGCAAGCGGCTGGGACGAACAGCCGGTAAGGCCTGAGATGATAGAACTGCCTTTTAAGAAAGAGCAGGAAATCTCAGCCCCTGAAGAAGAGGCGGAAGCTGAGGAAGAGCTGCCGGCAGAAGAATCTGCACCTCAGGAGACTGCAGAAGAGCGGGAACAGGAAGAACAGAAAATTTCTGAGGAGGAAGAGCCGTATACGGAAAATATGTATGAGGAAGAAGCTGAAGAAACCGACAGTATTCCCATGGCAGAGGAACAGAAGCCGGAAATTCCTGTGGCGCCGGAGACGGAAGAAGCAGAGGAGAATATCAGGATTGCTGACAGCCCGGAAATGGAGAGCCAGTCAGCGGCAGCAGCCAGGAACAGGTGGACTCCTTTTGGAGACGATGAAATTAACGAATGCAGGAAGATCACTCCGGCAGATTTCCGGATTCTGGGGAGACGGGACAGGGGACTGATGAACAATAATTTCCTCAGATATGGAATGAAAAATTACGGCCACCTGCTTCTGGGGAAAAGAGAAGAGGATGGAAGATACATATTGGGAGTGCCGGGGATTTATGAACGGCAGGAAGGGCTTATGGCCAATATGTTTGGATTTCCCTACTTTAAGGACTGCGGGAAGGCTTCGGGAAGAGGAAAACGGTTTGGGTATTGGTACAGAGTCATTGATACTCCCCAGCTCTGAATTTCAGGAAAATAGTGACAGATGAACTGTGCTAAAAAGGCTCAGACGCGAACAGATACTGCCCAGGTACTGGTTCGGCGCCTGGGCTTTTTGCCTTAAAATTTCCTTGACCTGGACCCATGGGGGAGATATAATAAGTTTCGTCTGAAACATAAATTTTCTGGAGATGTACTCAAGTGGTCGTAAGAGGTCGCACTCGAAATGCGATAGGTCCCCAGGGGCGCGTGGGTTCGACTCCCACCATCTCCGTCAGAAAACTGTCCTCAGGGATTCGTTCCCCGGGGACTTTTTAATTTTGTGGAGAAGTTTTCGTCGCTGGGTTATTTTACTGCTTTGCAGTGCTGAGGCGGTTGACTTGCCCATGGGAATCCTTTACAATGAGTCAAAGACCCTCGCGGCAGCCGCCAAATGGACATGCCTGCATGTCCGCCTGGCTCATTGTCCGCGGGAATAAAATAATAAGAGCAGGAGGCAGAGACAAGTGGCACTGACAGCAGATGAAAAGTATATGAAAGAGGCAAAAAAACAGGCTATGAAGGCCTATGCTCTTGGAGAGGTTCCTATAGGCTGCGTGATTGTCTATGAAGATAAGATCATTGCCAGAGGATATAACCGCAGAAACACGGACAAAAATACTCTTTCTCATGCAGAACTAAATGCTATCCGAAAGGCCAGCAGAAAGCTGGGGGACTGGAGGCTGGAAGGCTGTACTTTGTATGTAACTCTGGAGCCTTGTCAGATGTGCGCAGGTGCCATTGTCCAGGCAAGGATAGACCGGGTAGTCATTGCTGCTATGAATCCAAAAGCAGGCTGCGCAGGCTCTGTGCTGAACCTGCTTGAAATGGAAGGGTTTAATCATAAAGTCCAGGTGACCAGAGGGGTTCTTGAGGAAGAGTGCGGTGGAATGCTTTCCGGCTTTTTCCGGGAACTGAGAGAGAAGAGAAAAAAGCAGAAGGAAAGAGAGGAATAGAAATGACAAAACAGGAATTTCAGGAACTGGTAAATAAGGGAACTGTGTTGCTGGACGGAGCTACAGGCTCCAATCTGATGAGAGCCGGTATGCCCAGAGGTGTGTGTACAGAACAGTGGATATGCGAGAATCCAGAGCCTCTTTCAGAGCTGCAGAGGGCTTATAAAGAGGCTGGCTCCCAGATTGTCTATGCGCCTACATTTTCTGCCAACAGGATCAGCCTGACAAATCATGGACTCCAGGATAAAGTGAAAGAGCTGAATACCAGACTGATAGAAATTTCCAGGAAAGCAGTGGGGACAGATTGTCTGGTAGCAGGAGACCTTACCACAACAGGGCAGCAGGAAGTTTCCTATGAAGAATTGCTGGAGGCTTATAAAGAGCAGATAGAAGCCCAGCTGGCAGCAGGCGCAGACCTGCTGGTAGCAGAGACCATGCTGGGAGAGACAGAACCCATGGCTGTGCTGGACGCGGCAGCATCCCTGTGCGACCTGCCGGTAATGTGCACCCTTACAGTAGAGTCAGACGGCAGTCTGTTTTTTGGGGGAAATATATATGATGCAGCCAGAGCGCTGGCAGATATGGGTGCAGATGCTGTGGGAATCAACTGTTCCACAGGGCCGGATCAGCTTCTGGCAGTGGCAGAGAACCTGAGAAAGGCCATAGATATTCCTTTGATCATAAAACCAAACGCAGGAATGCCGATAATCGACGCCCAGGGCTGCCCGGTATATTCTATGAATGCAGGGGATTTTTCCCTTCACATGAAAAAACTGGTGGAAGCAGGGGCAGATATTGTAGGAGGATGCTGCGGAACCACTCCGGAGTATATTAGGAAACTTAAAGAGCTTTTATGACTTGGATGAGTGGGAGGATATGTATTTTCTGATGAGGAGAAGAAGCAGGATGAGACAGGATACGCCCAGGACAATTTTGGCGGCCTGGGTATAACTGCCGAAATATTCTACTGCTTTCTGCCAGGAAGAGCCGGCAGCGGCTCCTGCACAGATCAGAACTACATTCCAGAGAAAGCTGCCCAGTAAAGTCATCCAGAGAAACCTTCCAAAAGCCATGCCCGCCATTCCAGCCGGAACAGAGATCAGACTGCGGACAATAGGGATAAAGCGGCAGAGGAATACGGTATAATTCCCTTTGCTGTCAAACCAGTCTGCGGCTTTTTGAAGGTCAGATTTTTTTAGATGCAGTATTCTTCCGGCCTGGCCGGAAAGAAAGGCATCCAGCCTTTCGGGAGATAAAAGACGGCCTGCCTGGTAGAGGATAATTGCCCCGCCTACACTTCCGGCAGTGGCAGAGAGAACGGCTCCAGGTATGGCCATTTTGGTATATGTAGTCATAAATCCTCCGAAAGTAAGAATGACTTCTGAAGGGATAGGAGGAAAAAGATTTTCTGCCAGAATTAAAAGGGCCATGCCCAGGTATCCATAATTGTTCATAATCTCCAGTATCCATTTTTCCATAAATAAAAAACCTGTTTTTTACTATACTATGCAGTAAAAAACAGGTTATTCGTCTTTTTTTACCGTGCACCGCCCTTCGAGACTCTCCCATGGACGTTACCTCTACAGTTAACTCGGCCCAGGCACCCTCACGGCACACAGAAGGTTCTGCTTAGTGCTGCTGCATTCCTGCCCTGACACGGTTCACAGATTCCTGTTGCGTAAGACCCAAACGTCAACGCCACTTATAGAGGGCAGCTCCACAGAAAGAAACCCCTCGGTTTGGCATCACCCCTGCTGTAGCGGATTGCAGGTACAGGGCACCGCTATCTCCCCGGCTGCACGGTGTTTACAGTATAGCGGTTTTTAAATGGCTTGTCAACATGACATTCAGCAAAATTTTTTTGTTGAGCCCCCTGGGAAAATATAATATAATAGGTTTAGCTGAGGGGATAAAGCATAGTTTTATCCGCTGTGCAGATACTAATAAAGATGGGATGTGGAAAAAATGAAAAGAATCGGTTTGCTTACAAGCGGCGGTGACTGCCAGGCATTAAATGCCACCATGCGAGGCGTTGTAAAGGGTCTCAGCACCAATCTGGAAGAACTGGAAGTTTATGGTTTTGACGATGGCTATAAGGGCCTGATCTATGGCAACTACAGAATGCTTTCATCTAAGGATTTTTCAGGGATACTTACCAGGGGCGGCACTATTCTGGGAACTTCCCGCCAGCCTTTTAAGCTTATGCGGGTTCCTGATGAGAGAGGCCTTGACAAAGTAGAGGCTATGAAACAGACTTATCATAAGCTGCGTCTGGACTGTCTGGTCATCCTGGGAGGAAACGGAACGCAGAAAACAGCCAATCTGCTGAGAGAAGAAGGATTGAATATTATCCATCTGCCAAAGACCATTGACAACGATATCTGGGGCACAGATATGACTTTCGGGTTCCAGAGTGCTGTAAACATTGCTACAGATGTTATCGACTGTATTCACACAACGGCGGCATCCCACAGCCGTGTGTTCATTGTGGAGATCATGGGACATAAAGTGGGATGGGTAACTCTTCACGCAGGTATCGCAGGAGGAGCCGATATTATCCTGATTCCGGAAATCCCTTATGACATCGACAAAGTTGTAGAGGCCATCAATAAGAGAAATAAAGCCGGAAAAGGCTTTACCATCCTGGCGGTGGCAGAGGGAGCAGTTTCCAAAGAAGATGCAAAGCTTTCCAAAAAAGAGCTGAAGAAAAAACAGGAAGAAGACAAAAAGAAATATCCCTCTGTAGCCTATAAACTGGAAGATGAGCTTCAGAAGAAATTAAATCTGGATATCCGTATTACCATTCCAGGACATACTCAGAGAGGCGGAAGCCCCTGCCCATACGACAGAGTTCTTTCTACCAGACTGGGCTCTGAGGCAGCCAAGCTGATCCTTAATGACCAGTATGGATATATGGTGGGAATTGTCAACGGCAAGGTAAAGAAAGTGCCTCTGGAAGAATGCGCCGGAAAGTTAAAGATGGTTTCTCCTGATGAGCAGCTTGTGCAGGATGCAAAGCGTATCGGCATCAGCTTTGGCGACTAAGCTTTTACATAATCACAGGCAGCAAAAAGGAGAATTTACATGAGCTATACTGCTCTTTACCGAAAGTTCCGTCCTCAGAACTTTGAAGATGTTAAGGGACAGGAACACATTGTGACAACATTGAAGAACCAGATCAAAGCTGACAGAATCGGTCATGCTTATCTTTTCTGCGGGACACGGGGAACCGGAAAGACCACTATCGCAAAGATACTGGCCAGAGCGGTGAACTGTGAACATCCCGTAGACGGAAGTCCCTGCAATGAATGCCCTGCCTGCCGGGCAATCAATGCAGGCACTTCTATGAATGTGATAGAAATCGACGCTGCTTCTAACAACGGTGTGGATAATATCAGAGAAATCCGGGAAGAAGTGGCTTACCGCCCTGCCCAGGGACGCTATAAAGTATACATCATAGATGAGGTTCATATGTTATCAACAGGAGCTTTTAATGCCCTGCTGAAAACACTGGAGGAACCTCCTTCTTATGTAATCTTCATTTTGGCTACTACAGAGGCCCACAAGATTCCCATCACCATTCTTTCCAGGTGTCAGAGATATGACTTTAAGCGGATTACTGTAGAAACCATAGCAGACCGGCTTATGGAGCTGATGGAGAAGGAAGGAAACGATGTAGAGGAAAAAGCGATCCGCTATATCGCCAAGGCAGCTGACGGCTCCATGCGTGATGCCCTGTCTCTTTTGGACCAGTGCATCGCTTTTTACCTGGGGGAGAAGCTGACTTATGAAAAGGTCCTGGAGAATCTGGGAGCTGTGGATACAGAGGTGTTCAGCAGACTGTTGAGGGAAATTCTGGCCCAGCATACTTCTCAGGCTATAGGAATACTGGAGGACCTGATCATAAAAGGACGGGAGCTGGGACAGTTTGTTACGGATTTTATCTGGTATCTCAGGAATCTGCTTCTTATTTCTGCCTCAGATAATCCTGAAGAGGCAGTAGATGTATCCAGGGAAAATCTGGAACGGATGAAAGAAGAAGTCCAGATGGTGGATACGGAGACCCTTATGCGGTATATCCGGGTATTTTCCCAGTTGTCTAATGAACTTCGCTATGCTTCCCAGAAAAGGGTACTGGTGGAGATTGCTCTGATAAAGCTGTGCCAGCCGGTGATGGAGACTAATCTGGACTCTCTCTTCGACAGGGTCCGGGTACTGGAAGAAAAACTCAGCGACCCCGGACTTTTTGCCTCAGTGCAGAACCGGGGAGGGGAAGGCAGAGACAGAAGATATAAGGAGGCAGGAAACCTTAGTCAGGGGCTCAAAGGAGAAGAGATTCCCCCGGAAAAGAAGCCGGCTAAGGCAGCGCCGGAGGATCTGCAGTATGTAAAGAAAAACTGGAACTCTATTATCAGAGAGACGAAAGGGCTTTTTCAGCAGATGCTCCTGGAATCCACTCCCAAATATGACGGAAATACCGGGGCGCCGGTTTTGTATGTGGAATTCCGGAATTTTCTGGCTCAGACATGTATTGACAATCCGGAAAATCTGCAGGTACTGAAACAGGCCATACAGAAAAAGATCGGGAAAGATCTGGAAGTGAAGATGGTCCTGAAAAAAGACGAGCCGGGAGCCGGAGGAGGAAATCTGGCAGATATCTCTGTAGATGAGATGCTCCGGCAGAATATCCATATGGATGTCACTGTGGAAAATATAGAAGATGATGAAGATTAGGAGGAAATAACAGAATGGCAAAAAGAGGAGGATTTCCTGGAGGCATGATGCCGGGAAACATGAATAATTTAATGAAGCAGGCCCAGAAGATGCAGCGGCAGATGGAAGAAAATCAGAAGGCCCTTGAGGAAAAGGAATTTACTGCTGCAGCAGGCGGCGGAGCCGTAGAAGTTACGATTTCCGGTAAAAAAGAAGTGACAAAGGTGAAGCTGGCAGAAGAAGTGGTAGATCCAGACGATATCGAGATGCTGGAAGACCTGATCATGGCGGCAACTAATGAAGCTCTCCGTAAAGTAGAGGAAGAGTCTGCGGCAGTTATGTCTAAGCTGACAGGAGGCCTGGGCGGCGGATTTCCTTTCTAAATTTGTACAACACTGCCGGAATTCCCGGATTTGTACGAAAGTAAAGGAGAGAATAAGTTGGAGTATTACAGCAGTCATATTAATAAGTTAATAGAAGAATTTTCCAGATTGCCGGGCATTGGTGCAAAATCTGCACAGCGCCTGGCCTTCCACGTTTTAAATATGCCAAAAGACCAGGTGGAAAGCCTGGCCAGGTCCATTATAGATGCAAAGGAAAATGTACAGTACTGTAAGTGCTGCTATACCCTTACAGACCAGGAAATCTGCCCCATCTGCAGCAATCCCAAGAGAGATAAAAAGGTGATCATGGTGGTGGAGAATACCAGGGACCTGGCGGCCTATGAAAAAACAGGAAAGTTTGATGGGGTGTACCATGTGCTCCACGGGGCTATATCCCCCATGCTTGGCATTGGTCCAGATGACATTAAACTAAAGGAACTGATGGAGCGGATTTCCCAGCAGGATGTGGAAGAGGTGATCATTGCTACCAATTCCAGCCTGGAGGGAGAGACTACAGCTATGTATATCAGTAAGCTTCTGAAGCCTGCAGGTATTAAGGTGACCAGGATTGCCAGCGGGGTGCCGGTAGGAGGAGATTTGGAATATATTGATGAGGTAACACTTCTCAGAGCCCTGGAGGGAAGAGTGGAACTGTAGAAAGGGTGAGAAGGCCAAAATGAGAAAAAAGGTAACTTCCACAGACATTGCCAAAGCGGCGGGAGTATCCCAGGCTACAGTGTCTATGGTGCTGAACAAAAAGTATAATGTATCCTTTTCACGGGAAACTGTGGAAAAGGTAGAACAGGCGGCCAGAGAGCTGGGCTATGTACTGCCTAAAAGGCGGGGAACAAAAAACAGCAAAAACAGCCGGCTGATCGTTGTCTTCTGCCCTACTTTGACAAATCCTTACTATGTAATGCTGCTCCAGGGAATTGAGACAGTGGCAAAGGAGAAGGGATATGGGGTCTTTACCTGCAACACCCAGAGGGAACTGAAAATAGAGGAACAGTACCTGCGGATGATGCCCGGCGTGGCTCCGGCAGGAATCATCTATACCTGTAATCCCAGCTATGCCTTTATGGACCAGGTAGAGGAACTTGCAGAAAAGATTCCCCTTGTGATCATCAGCAACCGGGAGAGAGTAAAGGTAGACGCCATAAACCAGGACAATACCAAGGTAGGAAGTCTCATGGCAAGACATCTGCTCAATCTGGGACACAGAAAGGTAGCCTTTATTGCGCCGCCCCTTACCAAGAGACAGCAGCAGCGATCCAGACGAGTAGAAGGCTTTGTGAAAGAGTATGAGAAGGAAGGACTTACGGATTCTGTGATCATTAAGGCAGCAGATGATATCTGGGATGAAGTCCTGCCCAGCATAGATTCAGAGTACCGTATCGGCTATAACCTCACCAGGGAACTGCTTTCTGAGCGCAGAGATATAACGGCTATTGCAGGTCTTAATGACATGATTGCTTTTGGGATCATTGACGCTCTTCAGGAAGAAAAGCTGAAAGTGCCGGGAGATGTATCTGTCATCGGCTGTGACAATATTATTTTTTCCAGAATGTCTCACATGTCTCTGACAACCATCGAGCATTTTGTGCCTCTGAAGGGAAGAGATGCCTGCGATATCATCATGCGGAAAATAGAGTCTGCCCGGAATGCATATTCAGAAAACCAGCCTACCAGCATCTATCATATTGAGTATCAGCCTAAGTTGATCGTCCGGAAAACAACCGGATATGCCAGGCAGAAAAATAAATAAATTAAATGAAATAGAAAAAAATATTAATAATAAATATATGCAGATGGGTAGAAAAACCTTGGAAACAATAGGAGTCCCTCCTTTGAAACTGAGAAATGTATTAATAAAACAGAACTATATTAATAATTTTACATATTAATAACAGAAACACCTCTTGCAGAGAATTAGTTTAAGGCGTAAACTATATTCAAGAACAAATAAATCGCCAAGAGCGTAAACGGAGGTAAAGAATTATGAAGTTTTTTATTGACACAGCCAAGGTTGAGGACATCAGAAAAGCAAATGATATGGGAATTATCTGCGGTGTTACAACAAATCCATCACTGATTGCAAAAGAAGGCCGTGACTTCAATGAAGTTATTAAAGAGATCACATCTATTGTAGACGGACCTATCAGCGGCGAGGTAAAGGCTACTACCACAGACGCAGAAGGCATGATCAAAGAGGGCCGTGAGATTGCAGCTATCCATCCGAATATGGTAGTAAAAATCCCAATGACTACAGAGGGATTAAAGGCTGTGAAGGTACTGGCTTCAGAAGGAATCAAGACAAACGTAACATTGATTTTTACAGCAAATCAGGCGCTGCTGGCTGCCAGAGCAGGAGCAACCTATGTATCTCCGTTTTTAGGAAGACTGGATGATATTTCTACAGACGGTGTAGAACTTATTGAGACTATCGCAGACATCTTCGCAGTAGCAGATATTTCTACAGAAATCATTGCTGCCAGCGTTCGCCATCCGGTTCACGTAACACAGTGTGCTCTTGCAGGAGCGGATATTGCCACAGTTCCTTACAAAGTACTGGAGCAGATGACACATCACCCATTGACAGACGCAGGTATTGAGAAATTTAAAAAGGATTATATCGCAGTATTTGGGGAATAATCAAATTTCAGGAGGAAAATAAATGAACAAGTTAGAACTTCAGAAGACAGCTAACGAAATCCGCAAGGGCATCGTTACAGCTGTACATTCTGCAAAAGCGGGACATCCCGGCGGGTCTTTATCCGCAGCAGACTTATTTACTTACTTATATTTTGAAGAGATGAATATTGATCCCAAGGATCCGAAAAAAGCAGATAGAGACCGGTTCGTTCTTTCCAAAGGCCATACAGCTCCTGGTTTATATTCTACTCTTGCATACAGAGGCTATTTTCCTGTAGAGGATTTGAAGACTCTCCGTCATCTGGGTTCCTATCTTCAGGGACATCCGGATATGAAACACATTCCCGGAGTGGATATGTCCAGCGGTTCTTTAGGACAGGGAATCTCTGCGGCAGTAGGAATGGCTTTAGGCGCTAAGCTGGACGGTGATTCTTACAGAGTGTATACTCTCCTGGGAGATGGAGAAATCGAAGAAGGCCAGGTTTGGGAGGCTGCTATGTTTGCAGGCCACAGAAAACTGGACAACCTGGTTGTGATCGTAGATAATAACGGGCTGCAGATTGATGGTAAAATTGAGGACGTATGCTCCCCATATCCTATTGATAAAAAATTCGAAGCATTTAACTTCCATGTGATCAATGTTGCCGATGGCAATGATTTTGACCAGCTGAAAGCAGCTTTTGATGAAGCTAAGACCGTAAAGGGAATGCCTACAGCCATTGTCATGAAGACTGTAAAAGGAAAAGGCGTATCCTTCATGGAAAACGAAGTAGATTGGCATGGAAAAGCTCCTAACGATGAGCAGTATGAAACAGCAATGGCAGATTTGGAAAAGGCAGGTGAAGCATTATGTCAGAAGTAAAGAAAATCGCTACAAGAGAGAGCTATGGAAACGCCCTGGTAGAGCTGGGCAAGAAATATGAGAATCTGGTAGTTCTGGATGCAGACCTGGCAGGTGCTACAAAAACTGGTACCTTTAAGAAAGCTTTTCCAGAACGCCATATTGACTGTGGTATTGCAGAATCTAATATGATGGGAATTGCAGCAGGACTTTCTACAACAGGAAAAGTTCCTTTTGCAAGTACCTTTGCTATGTTTGCAGCAGGACGTGCTTATGAGCAGGTTCGTAACTCTATCGGCTATCCTCATTTAAATGTGAAGATCGGAGCTACTCACGCAGGAATTTCTGTAGGTGAGGACGGAGCTACTCATCAGTGTAATGAAGACATTGCTTTAATGCGCACAATCCCAGGAATGGTAATCCTGAATCCGTCTGATGATGTAGAAGCAAAGGCTGCAGTGGAAGCTGCATATAACCATCAGGGACCAGTATATCTTCGCTTCGGAAGACTTGCAGTACCGGTGATCAACGACAAACCGGATTACAAGTTTGAGATTGGAAAAGGAATTGTCCTGAGAGAAGGCAAAGACGTTACAATCTTCGCTACAGGATTATGTGTAAATGAGGCACTGGTTGCAGCAGAAAAACTGGCTGCTGACGGCGTAGATGCAAAGGTTATCAATATCCATACCATCAAACCTCTTGATGAGGAACTGGTAGTGAAAGCTGCACAGGAGACAGGCAAAGTTGTTACAGTAGAGGAACATTCTGTTATCGGCGGCCTGGGCGGTGCAGTTGCAGAAGTTCTCGCTGAGAAAGCACCTACAAAGATGCTGCGCATTGGTATCAACGATGTGTTCGGCGAATCCGGCCCGGCTGTACAGCTTCTGGCAAAATACGGAATCGATGCAGAAGGCATCTATGAAAAGGTTAAAGCTTTTGTATAAAAGAAAATAGAAAAAATAGCAGAAAAGGAGCCGCTTCATTAAACAGAGAAGGAAAAATTCCCGTCCTGTTTAGTGGAGCGGCTTTTTTATGTCTGGACGCTGATCCTGGCAGTTCCATAGAAGTAACGGCGGTAGGCCAGGAGGATTCCAAAGACAATGGCGTCTGCCATGCGGACTACTGTAGACAGCTTTGTGGTCTGAAGATTAAAATGGTCAAAATTTCCGGCGGAATTTACTATGCCGGTTATGGAGATATCTCCTACGGGAGGCAGCTTTTTCTTGACGCCCAGCCCCGGCTCCAGGGCACCTCTGGAAATAGTGAGGCATCCTGTGTGTTTTCTGGTTCCCAAAGAGGCGTCAACAGCGATCACCAGGCTGTCCGGGTGGCGCAGATTAATTTCTTCAATGGTCTCCCTGAGATTCAGGGCATGGACTGGATTGGATAAAGTCCCATACACATATGCAGAGGACAGTCCCTGCCGGGACAGACTGTGACCCACCAGAGGACCTAAGCTGTCACCAGTGATCCTGTCGCTGCCGATACAGACAAAAACCAGTTCCCGGAAGTTCTCCTCATAAGAAGAAAGAAAATCAAAGAGAATAGCGCCAAGTTTGATGCCGGCCCCATTATTTTCAATGTAATACATAGAATCTTTTTTTATGGACATAGGAATCTAACCTTTCTGAAACCAATTTCATGCTTTTATTCTGTCCGTTTTTCATTTCCTTATCCCTGTAAATTTTGTCGTTAAAAAAATTAGTTTCCCTGCTGAATCTGATAAATTTCGCAGAAAGAATGTGCTATCCTTTTCATCAAAAAGGGGTGAATATTACATGATAGAAATTGTCTATGAAAAGGAAAAACAAAAGTCTGAGGGGAACGAAAGCTTTTTCCGTA
>ERZ1090880.590-NODE-590-length-19623-cov-11.143602_pt1 | contig 19623 bp, 12 predicted proteins | sample MGYA00478471_ERZ1090880 | MGnify/ENA primary metagenome ERZ1090880 (study PRJEB33644, sample SAMEA5815734) | chicken gut metagenome | biome: Chicken; feature: Gastrointestinal Tract; material: Caecum | place: Ireland | collected 2019-01-01 | study: A study of the... | reverse complement strand
TGCAGATGGTGTCACTGAGCCGCCGCACCGCCCGGGTGCTGCCCCAGAAATTGCGGAATTTCTGGTCGCAGTCCAGGTTAACTGCACTCCAAATGATGTGATTGTGGACGTGTTTCTTGTCAATGTGGGTACAGACAATGAAAGCGTGATTGCCTTTGGTGAACCGCCGTGCCATCTCCACGCCGAGGCGGTTCGCTTCCTCCGCCGTGATCTCCCCCGGCACAAAGGATTGCCGCAAGTGATAGGCAATCACATCATCCTTTCCCCGTACCCGGCCCGTGGCCGCGATATACTGCCGCTTGGCCAGCAGGAACTCGGCGTCCGCAGTCCGGCTGTCACAGGCATAGCTGGTGACAAGCCTGCCATCATCCGTCTTTTCCGGGTTCTTTACATACCCGATGATATCCCGGATGGCGCGTCTCACGGTTCGGCCCTTCCCGGTGTGCAGCGGCATGATGCGGGTGGTGGCCATAACATTCCTCCTACTAAAAGAGGCGGCCTGAACTTGCAGGCCGCCTTGTTTTATTCATAAACGCTTTCCTGAATCCAATACCGAAGTCCTTGAATCCTGTCCAACAGCCATAACGCAGCAGTAGGAAGCCCAAAAGGACTTGCCAAAAAGGCCAGAATTAGGTAAATGATGCCGCCCGTCACAGACGAACTGAGGAACAGGAGCACCGAACAAACGCAAAGGAGCAGGCTGACCAGTCCCAGGACCGCGCCGGAGACATATACCAGCCAGGTACAAAACCAGACCAACAGGGCCAGAATGGCTACGACAGGGGCTGCTGCAATTTTCAGCAGTAGTTTGAAGATCGAGAACAGAGCAGTCATTTTCAGGGCCTCCTTCGTTGTTTTCTGTATTGATTGTCTCAAATCCCTGCCCAAAAGGCAAGGATGTCAACCAATAAAAAAACAGGGAGAGACGATGCCGACGCACCGCCTCTCCCCTATTCTTATGAGATATTTGCCAGCTGCGTCAGGATTGTATGCACTCCTTCCCAAATCTCCTCCTGACGCCTGGAGAGGTCAGCTAAATCTTCCTGATAGACGCGGCCGGTGGAATTGACCCTTCGGACGAGCTGATTGAGATTGTTGCTGCTGCGTCGCAGGAGAGACAGCAGTTCTTTCAGCTCCGGCAGATCGAGCTTGACGGCATAGCCGTCCAAAGCCATCTTCCGCAGGTAGGCTTCCCGGTTGAAAACACCCAGCTGCCCCATCTTTTCCTCGATCTGTTTTAGCTCCTCGGCTGTCACACGGAAGTTGAGCTGGATGTTCCGTTTCCGCTTGGGGACAGTCATCTTTCCGGCTCCCGCTTCTTGGGATGCGCTGCCTTGGTCTTACCGGCGGTCGGCTCCTGTTTGAGCTGCTGGATCACCGACGGCTTTTCCTTCTCCCGTTCCCGAACCAGGTTCCGGACCTGATCCACAAACAGATTGACGAGTCCGGGATGGCTGTCCACCACCCAGTGGGAGCGCCGGTTCCCATCCTCGCTGCCCTCCGGCATGGGCACCGTCTGCGCCCACGCTTTATTCTCACCGGAAATGCGGACATCCCAGTCCTTGTCCTGTACCGTCGCAGCAAGGACAGTCTGGACCCGTTCAGCTCCAAACTGGTCCAGGACTTCCTGCGCCGCTGCTTTGGCGTCCAGGCTGTTTCCCTTATAATGAGCGCCAATCGCCGCTTCAATGGCTTCTTTGCACTGGGCATTGATCTGATCGGGATTACGATATGGTGCCGGTTCACCATGTTCCCGCCTACGGGCGGAACTGTGCCAGTAGAGTGACTCTTTTGCCTGTCCCTGCGCGGCCTGGACCTGCTCCGCCCGGTTCTCAAAGCAGGCCCAAACTTCCTCCATTTGGCTGTTTCCCATCTTCTCGTATTGATGAAAAAGGTCTTTCAGCACGTCGGGACAGGCCAGCAGGGCGGCGGCCTGGCCGTTGGTCAGGCTGTTGTACTCCAAAGACAACAGGAAGTTCTCTCGTACCGTATACTCGTAGCTGCAATCCAGGATTTTCGTAGGCGGCTGTGTCAGCAGCCAGTCCTTGAACTGCTCCTGTTCCGCAAACATTTTCTCATAAAGGGCTGTGTTCAGTTCCGCGTTGGTCATCGGGCATCCACCTCCTTTTCGTTATACCATAGAGATAGGTCAGTTTAGTAGTCTTGATCCATTTAGTCTTAGACAAAACCTGTCGTTGAATAGTTCATAATTGACGAGTATAATAAATGAAAAAGAACGCAATGGGGGTATTCGTTGATGAAGTGTCCTAAATGTGGAAAAGATATGCAGCCCGGTTTTTTACAAACCGCAAAGATAGTTGCATTCAATCAAACAAGGCATAAAATATCCTTAAACCCTAAAGATCAAGAGGATCTCGTCTTAGCGAGAAAGGCATTCACCGGAACAGATTTTCAAGGCTTTATTTGCAAAGAATGTGGATTGGTTGTATTTGATTACAAAAACGGACTCTCACGCTTTTAATTTCCAGCTCAACGTAAACTACAACGATTATAACGGATAGCCAGGCAGAATAGCCGGCTATCCGTTTCTTTTATCGAATCTCCTCATGGCGTCGCGTTTTCTTTTCTGTGTTGCGAGATGGCACCGAGCGCTTCAAGTCATCCAACACCGAAGGACGGGTACTCTTGGCCATCACCTGTTCAGGCTGGGGCTGCCCCTTGCCGTCCAGATTCAGGGCGGTATCCAGTTCCACGAGACGGGCCGATTTGACCCGCAGGTCATCCTCATAGGGGAAAACCTTTCCCGCTTCCTCCTTGGCTGCGGCCTGTTGCTGATACAAATTGTCCAGCTTCGCTTGGGTCGCTTCCAGACGATAGGGCATCTGGGCGAGTGCGTTGTCGATACGGGTGAAATTGCCGCGGGGGTCGGTTCCAAGACTTACCCGATGGGTCATTTGGCCTTTCAGCATCAGGGTAACTTCCTGCTTCCACGCATCAAACGCTGCCGACATGGCAAAGCCCCGGTAGTTACCGAGCTGGACCGGGTCAGTGCCCTTCAGCTCCTTGCAGAAATCCAGCAGCGCTGCGCCCGCCTTCTCCTTGTCATCCAGCACAGTACCCCGAATTTCCATCCCGGCAAACCCATCCTTGGGGTGAGGGTGAGCGGCCAGCGTTTCCATATCTGCCTCAAATCCCTGGATGAATCCCTTGTGCTTTTCAATCTCCTGGGGATAGAATTTCAGCAGCTGATCTTCCAGCCGATACTGCTTGCTCTTGTGATCGGCCTTCATCAGCTTGAGCTTGGAGACCTCCACATCCAAGTCCATCCGCTCTTTGATTCGGGGATCGCCGGCACACAGGGCCTTGATCTCCGCAAAGGAGAGCGCCGTTTCATCCACATCATCGCAGGAGCGCACCGGACTTTTACTGCTCATGATCTGGCTGATGAACTTCTGCTTGTTCTCCACCGTCTGCCAGAGGTAAGCGTCAAAGGTTCCCTCTGTCACATAGCGGTACACATGGACAAGCGGATTCTTGTTGCCCTGACGTTCGATACGGCCCTTGCGCTGGGCAAGGTCTCCCGGACGCCACGGGCAATCCAGGTCATGCAGAGCCACCAGCCGGTCCTGCACGTTGGTTCCGGCTCCCATCTTGGCGGTACTGCCCAGCAGGACACGCACCTGCCCGGTGCGCACCTTGGCGAACAGTTCCTTTTTCCGCACCTCGGTGTTGGCATCGTGGATAAAGGCAATCTGTTCAGCGGGCATCCCGCGGGCGATCAGCTTTTGCCGGATATCCTCATAGACCGTGAAGGCAGGCTTTGCCTCGGCCAGCGGCACTGCCTGCTCCAGCGAATGAAGGACAGGATTGTCCACCGCCTTGGCCGCCTTTTTGGACAGGGCTGCCTGGGGCGTCGAGATATCACAGAACACCAGCTGGGTCAGCTTGTCGGCCTGGCCATCCTGCCAGATCTGCATGATGTTGTCCACGCACTGATTGACCTTGGTGCCGGGTTCGTCCGGCAGCAGCTGGTTGATGATCCGCTGGTCCAGCCCCAGCTTGCGGCCATCGCTGGTGATCTTGAGCATATTGTCCTGGGAGGGGTCCACCGTGCCGCTGTGAACCAGAGAGGCACGTTCGGAAAGTGCCTTCACCATTTCCTGCTGCTGCTCGGTGGGCTGGGCCACCACGTTGTGGTACTCCACTTCCGGCGTGGGCAGATGGAGCTGGTCGGCGGTTTTGATATCGGCAACTTCCCGGAACAGGTTCATCAGCTCGGGAAGATTGAAGAACTTGCTGAACCTCGTTCTCGCTCGATATCCAGTTCCTTCAGGGGCAAGTTCCAAAGCCGTGACTGTCTCCCCAAACCGGCTGGCCCAACAGTCGAAGTGGGTCATGTTCAGCTCCTGGAGGCGGTCATACTGAAGATATCGCTGCATGGTGTAGAGCTCCGTCATGCTGTTGGACACAGGGGTGCCGGTGGCAAAAACCACGCCCCGGCTCCCAGTGATCTCATCCATATAGCGGCATTTGGCAAACATATCGCTGGATTTCTGGGCGTCGCTGGTGGAAAGGCCGGCCACATTCCGCATTTTCGTGTATAAAAAGAGGTTCTTATAATTGTGCGCCTCATCGACGAATAGTCGGTCCACGCCCAGCTGTTCAAAGGTCACCACATCATCCTTGCGGCCTTCGGCCTGGAGCTTTTCCAGTCGGGCTTCCAGAGATTTTCTGGTACGTTCCAGCTGCTTGATGGTGAATCGCTCGCCGCCGTTGGACTTCACCTCTGCGATGCCCTCGGTGATCTCATCAATCTGCTCCTGAAGCAGCCGCTCCTGCCGTTCCTGGCTGATGGGGATACGCTCAAACTGGCTGTGGCCGATGATAACGGCATCGTAGTCGCCGGTGGCAATCCGGCTGCAAAACTTTTTCCGGTTGTGGGATTCAAAATCCTTCTTGGTTGTCACCAGAATCTTTGCAGAGGGATAGAGCCGCAGGAACTCGGAAGCCCACTGTTCCGTCAGGTGGTTGGGCACCACAAAGAGGGATTTCTGACACAAGCCCAGGCGCTTACTCTCCATGGCGGCGGCCACCATCTCGAAGGTCTTGCCCGCACCCACTTCGTGGGCCAGCAGAGTGTTGCCGCCGTACAGCACATGGGCAATCGCCCCCAGCTGATGTTCCCGCAGGGTGATGGCCGGGTTCATGCCGCCGAAAGTGATATGGGAGCCGTCATATTCACGGGGACGGGTGGCGTTCATCTCCTCGTTGTACTGCCGCAGCAGGGTCTGGCGGCGGGTCGGGTCCTGCCAAATCCAGTCCTTGAAGGCATCCCGGATGGCCTGCTGCTTTTGCGCAGCCAGGGTGGTTTCCTTGGCATTCAGCACACGTTTTTCTCTGCCGTCCACATCCTCAATGGTGTCGTAGATACGGATGTCCCGCAGATTCAGCGCATCCTCCAGCAGCCGATAAGCATTGGCCCGGTCGGTGCCGTAGGTGGTGTAGGCAGCCACATCATTCCGGGACGGGTAGTTTTTCCCTGTGATCTGCCACTCCGCGGTGTACGAAGAATAGTTCACCTGAATACTACCGTGCCGCATATAAAACGGTGTGTCAAATGTCTCGTACATGAACTGCTGGATATACTTTTTGTCGATCCAGGTAGCGCCCAGGCGCACCTCGATCTCCGAGGCATCCAGGTCCTTGGGCTGGGCAGCGGCCAAGGCTTCCACGTTGATCGCAAAGGACGGGTCCTGCTGTGCTGCCAGCTGCGCCTGCCGCAGTTTCTTGCGCACATTGCCGGACAGATACTCGTCAGCGGTCACATAGCGGGGCTGCTCTCCCTCCGGCACCGGCTCGGGCAGACGGAAGATCACGCCTTTCAGTTCCTCAGCCAGCTCCTCACGGGGCTTGCCGGTGAGCTGCTCCATATACTCCATATCCACACAGGCTTTTTCGGAAATGGATACCGCCAGCGCCTCGCTGGCCGTGTCCACAGATGTTACGGCCTTGTGGGGCTTGATGGTACGCTTGGAGAACATATCGGCCTTGCTCTTCAGCTTGCCGTTCTCGTCGATCACTTCCAGTGCGCAGAGCAGGTAGTAGCTGGAATCATCGGCAAAGGCCAGCCGGTTTGCCCGGTCATTGATTAGGCCGTACTTGGCAGAGAAATCATCGTAGAGCCGGTTCAGCTCTGCTTGCTTCTCTTGAATATCGCTGTCCGGTACAGCAGCATCCATCTGCAGTTCGATCAGCTCCTGAACACAACCCCGCAGACCGACCATTCCCTTCACACGGGCTTCGGCGGTGGCGTTCAGCTCCGGGCGCACCATCCGACTGTTCTCCCGGAAATAGACCGTTCCATCCACCACCGCGTAGGAATAGTTTTTCACGCTGGGGTCAGCCGGGATGGAGGTTTCAATGGCCTCTCCCTCTCCCAGGTCCGGCAGCTCTGCCTCCTGGTAGGTGCCGTGAATCTGATTCACGGCCTCCTTCAGCTGTTCTCCCAGGTCTGCACCTTCCAGGGGCAGCACGGTACTTTCCTCCCGGCCATATTGGGTGCTCTCGGTGGTCAGTTTTCCCAGAACCATCTCGGGATGATCCACAAAATATTGATTGATGGAGATGCCGCTCTCGGTCTGGCCCAGTTGTACCCAGTCAGGTTCCCGGTCGATCGGCCGGTCACGTTTCTGCAGGAAGATGATGTCGGACACCACATCGGTGCCGGCATTGGCACGGAACGCATTGTTGGGCAGCCGGATGACCCCCAGCAGGTCGGCCCGCTCGGCCAAATACTTGCGGGCAGTGGAATCCTTGGAATCCATCGTGTACCGGCTGGTGACAAAGGTCACCACGCCGCCCGGGCGAACCTGGTCCAGGGCCTTGGCGAAGAAGTAGTTGTGGATGGAGAAACCGAGGTTGTTGTAGGCTTTGTCGTTGACCTTGTAGTTGCCGAAGGGAACATTTCCGACCGCCAAATCATAAAAGTCCTGCTGCTTGGTGGTCTCAAAGCCCGCCACCGTGATGTTGGCTTCCGGGTAGATTTTTTGGGCGATACGGCCCGAAATGCTGTCCAGCTCCACGCCATACAGCTTGCTTCCCGCCATACTCTCGGGGAGCATCCCGAAGAAGTTGCCCACGCCGCAGGAAGGTTCCAGGATGTTGCCGGTCTGGAAGCCCATCTTCTCCACCCCATCATAGATGGCCCGGATGACGGTGGGGCTGGTATAGTGGGCGTTCAGGGTGCTGGCCCGGGCGGCGGCGTATTCCTCGGGAGAGAGCAGTTCCTTCAGCTGGGTATACTCCTTGGCCCAGCTGTCTTTATCCGGGTCAAAGGCATCTGCCAGGCCGCCCCATCCAACGTACCGGGACAGGGTTTCCTGTTCTTCCGGGGTAGCGCTCCGGTCTTCGTTCTCCAGAATTTGCAGGGTGCGGATGGCCTCCACATTGCGGGCAAACTTCTGTTTGGGACCGCCCTCCCCCAGGTGACTGTCGGAGATGTGGAAGTTCCGGGCGGGAGGTGCAGGCGATTCTTGTTCGGGAGGCTCAGGTGGCTCGATGTGGAGCTTCTCGACCACTACATCGTAGGAAAGATTCGTTTCTTCTGCCGGGTAGGCTGCCACCGGTTCCGTCGCAAAGGTAGGCTGGGCGGTAAGCTGCGCCCTGCGGGTCTCGATCTGGCTCCAAAGTGCATCCTGCTGCTCATCGCTCAGATTCAGATTTTCGGCCCAGCGGTAATCCAGTGCCACCACTTCAAGAGCATCCGCGTCTGCTGCGTGCTCGATGGATTTGCTCCAGTAGTCAAATTCCACCGTCTGGGCCAAAATGCCCTCCAACTTTTCCAGCTCCGGGCGGGACATCTTGTGCCAGATGTCATCTTCCTCGCGTTGGCCGCTCTGGATGGTAAAGCCTTCCCCGTCGTCGTGCTGGGATACAGTGTAGACCAGCGTGTCCGGCACCCCGTTGATCTTGCAGGACAGGTGATACTCCTTTTCCCGGGACACCGCCGAATAGCTGCTGCTCTTCAGCCGGATATCGGTCACATCCTCCGCCGTCAGGGGCTTCTCAGGTTTGGCCGGGGCCGCTTCCTGCTCCAGGTACTGACGAATCACCCAAATCGGCTCCGAGCGGAAGATGGGAAAACCGGTGGCCTCGGCAAAGGTCACATCCCGCAGGCTGACGCGCTCTAAATCCAAATCCACCCGATCCACCATGAACCGGCGGTCATCCAAGTCAAAGGCGGTTTCGCCCGGGATCAGGCTCCGTCTGGCATACTCTACATCGGACAGGGCTTCCGGTTCCGGCTCCTCCGGTGCATCAGCGGCGGGTTCTGCGGCTGCCTGCTCGGCATCCGCCACCACCTGCTGGATAAAGGGATCGTTGTCCAACTTTTCAGGTTCCACCACCTGGCCATTCACGATACCGCGGTCAGCCAGCGATTCCCGGATCGAAACAGGGTCCACATCATCCAGGTTATCCCGCTCGACTTGGGTGTAAAAACGGTCCTCTTTGATGAGCTGGGCAATTCTGCGCTGGACCTTGGGCCAGGGCAGCTCTGTCCTGACCGGACTTCCGGGACGGACTGTAAACGGGGTTTTACCATCACTGCCGTCATACTCATGGGCCAGCCATGCAGCGGTGTCTTTCTCCCGTGCATGGTTTTTCATATAGCGGACAACAGCGTGCTTGCTCTCGATTTTGCCATTCCAGCTCTGGATGGCCTTGTCGATGTCTGTATCCGAGAGGGGGTGCAGCAGCTCATAGAGCTTGGGATAGGTCTCATCAATGACTTCCCGGGTCAAGCGCTGCCGGAACTCAGGGATGTGGGAATAGAGATGGAGCAGTTCCCGGTTGCCAGATGACAAAACAGCCCGCTGGATGGCTGCCCGGCCTTCGACCACAGCGCGATCTCGGTCGCCGTCGCTGCAAACATTCCCGTATCTGGCATCCCGGGCGACCGCCTCCAGCACAATGGGCTTGTATCGCTCGTGTAATTCCCGGATGGTGGCATTTTGAATTGCTTCCTCATCCGGGAACGCCCGGAATCCATCTGCGCCAAACTCAGCCTCGTGGGCATCAATGGCCTGCTCTGCTTCGTGGTCGATGGAGAGAACGGTATATTCCCGGCGCTGGGCGCTGCCCTTCTGCTGGGCGGAAACCGTCACATCGTGCTTGTCGCGCAGCCGTTCTACAGTCTGTTCCAGCTGGGTCGCCGGAAATCCGCACATTTCCACCCGGCCTCCGCCCGGAATGGAGCGGCTGAAAAGGTTCAGGTCCAGCTCGGCAGCCACCAATTTGGCGTCTTCTCCATAAACTTCAAAGAAGTCTTCCATCTGGTAAAGGACGAGGTTATCCGGGTGGCGCTCCTTGACGCCGTTGTACTCCCAAAGGGGTTCTTCCTTGCTCGGCTCGTCCAGATACTTGCCGGTGGCAATCAGCACGCCGATCCTCTTTGCCGCATCAGACCAGGAAAACCTTTGCTCCTGCCCCTCGGGATAAGAGCGCAGCTGGATGCCGCGGGCATTGTACTCCAGGAAACCGTGGCTGCCATCCAGGAAAGTCCAGGTCTGCCCTCCGATACCGTACTCGTTTTTCAAGAACTCAGCCCGTTCTTTGGGGGTGTGGTTTTCTTCAAAATAAGCCGCAATCCGCTCTTTGCCCTGGGCAAAGCCGCTGCCGCTGGCCATGGCCAGCGCAATATCTTCCCCGGAAAACGAAAAAGCGGAGACTTTTTCGGTCTCCGCTCGCCGGTCGATCTGTTCGATTTGCTCCGCTTCACTGGGGAAAAAACTCAGCTGTTGATGAGTTCCGCCATCAGGATTTCCTCGGCCTGCGCCTTGCAGGTGTTCATCAGGCCCACCCACTGCATCGGATCGCGGGCTTTCAGCTCCTCCGTCGCTCCCGCTTCCTTCGCCAGCTGAGGCATCATCTGTTCCAGACGGCTGTTCGCTGTCTTGTCGATCTCCAGCAGGTGCGGGTACAGCTTCTCGCTCATCAGCAGCTGATTGTAAATCAGGGGCCGGTGCTCCTTCAGGTACGCTTTCCGCATCCGTCCGTACTTGCCCAGGGGCTCCGACGGCTGTTCGCTCAAGGTCAGGTTCGGGATCAGGTAGTCGCCGTTCCGGGTGTAAGTCAGATTGTTCTCCATGGTGCATGCTCCTTTCTGCGGTATGCTCTCGCTCATAGTTTCGGATGGTGACGCCAATCTGCCGCAGCACCTGCTCGCTGGAGTGGCTGACCGCCTCTCCCAGGGCACCAATGGTGGCCGGACTATTGAAGTCGGAGATTGTGATGAAATCTTCGCGGTCAAAGTAGCGTTCCGGTTCCAGGCCACAGCGGGACATCAGGGCGTAGGAGATGCTGACGGTGGCGGCTGCCTTGAATTGCATCTCGATGTTATAATCATCGTACTCCTCCAGGAACGAATCGTCAACGATGTGGAAGAAGTCCCGCCGATGATCCTCCCAATACGCCCCGGCCAGCTTTCCGGCCACGTCGATGATCTGCTGGGGAAGATCGTCTCCAGATGCTCCATAGCTGCGCTCCAGCATGGCGGATACCGGTCCTTTATGCTGTTCCTCCAGCTGCCACAGCCAGGGGGTGCGGGAATGCTCACGGGTTCCAGTGTCCGAAATGTCGAACACATAGCGCAGCCGGGGACGGTCGCCGGTATCGTCCACCAGGGCAATGCCCTTGGACCCGCGCCGCACATACCGCCCCATCTTGTCATTCCAAAGATCGTACTCGGCACAGGCGGTAGCGTCCGGCCTCTGGGCATAGATCATCATTTGATCCTGGAACGTGTACTTGTAAAGGCGTGCTGCCGTGGTAAGAAAACCCGTCCACTCCTGCCAGCTATCGGTGAGTTTGGCTGCTACCTGTTCGGCCATCTGCGCATACATTTCCGCCTTGGTTGGCATGGTTTTCGGTCCTCCTTTCCTGTTTCATAAAAAATGGAGCGGCCATAAAGCCGCTCCATCTCGTTGTGTGCCTACTCGTCGAAATCCGGGTACAGTTCCAGTTTTGCAAACTCCTCATCGCTCATGGCACGGAGTTTTTCGAGGGTGTGGTCTGTCAGTTCCCGCAGCTCCTTTTCCTCCGGTGTAAGATGGCCGCGCATCTCGGTCAGAACTTGGATCAGCAGTTCCCTGTTGCCTCCGTTGTAAATGCACATGAGATTGGTCTCGTCAAAGGTGAAATCCTGCATATCACATCTCCCTTTCTGCGCTCCTTTTAGGCGCTGTCTTTTTGTGTTTGGTTCTGGGTTTGGCCTGCAGCTGTTCCCTTACGGACTTCTTCTTTTCCTGTTCCTGCGGATCTTTGTCTTGCGGCTCTTTGGGGCCGTTGTTGATGATGCCGTCAATCATGCCGTAATCATCTTCCACCGACATCTCTGCATTTTTCAGCGGGTTGCTCGGGAGAAATCCGGGGATCTGCTCAAAACCAATGCTATCACAGTAATAACATGATAACCTGCCGCCCTGCCTGATTGCAACGATGTCGCTGACACTCATGGACGGACTGTGAAAGTCTGCCGGCTTTTGCAAATTGAACTGCTCGTACAGCCTGCCCAACTGCTCCGACGTACTGCCGGGACTGGTCAGCGGAGCCGTGTAAACCAGGTCATAGTTGCTGTGCTCCACTTCCTGCCCGCTGGCCTTGAGCCGTTCCAGCCCTTCATAGCGGATGTCCCTTAGATCGTCCGCTTGTTTGAGTTGATAGATGGCAAAACAGTCGCCCCCAAAGTCGAGGAAGGCCCGCTCCCGTTCTTCCTGATGGTTCATCCGGTCCTGAACCCGGTCATGAAATTCCGAGGTTTTCTCCCACTCATCACGGGACAGTGCAAAGATGCCGTCATGGGCATCCAGTTCAGCAACATCAAAGGCCATTTCCGGCTTTTCTCCGTCCTGGATGATATACACGGTCAGATCCCGCTCCATCAGCTCGTTGGCCCGCTCTTTGGACAGGGGCAGAAGGTCGCTGTCCAGGCAGCTGCACTTTGCCAGTTCTTCCTCGGACAACGCCGGGTCCGGCATGGGATACTCGTCCAGTGCCTGTTCCTTGGCACCGGGGAACTGGGCCGCGCTCTGCTGACTGGCAGCCTCCTGCAGCGTTTCGATCATGGACAGCGGTGCATATCGGATGGACTTGTCGCCCACCCCGAGGTCATCACAGATATGACCGATGGCTTCTGCCCGGCCCATACTGGGGCTATCCAGCTGACCGCTGTTCATCGGCTCCATGGTCGCCGCATCGTAGATCGTGTACTCCCATCCGGCACCGTGGGGCTGAACATGGAGATACGCCGCATCATCCAGGATCAGCAGAGCCTCATGCTGTTCGGCCCCGGGCGGGGCGTTTTGGATGCTGTGGGAAATCCGTTCTGCTTTTGTTTCCGGCACCAGCTGGTTCAAACGGTCCAGCAGCTGGGCGGCCTTTTCGGTCATTTCCCCGGGATCGTCCTCATCGACGATGTTCTGGAGCCAGTTTCGCGTTCCGCCGGCTTCGCCGCTGCGCAGTGTGATTGTCAGTTCTTTCAGCGCATCCTCGCGGTCGTCCACGGTATCGTGGTACTCATACGGATCATAGTCAAAGGCAAACTCGTCGATGTCCTCAGCCAGCACTTCGATGGGGTCACGTTCTTGCTTCGGCGCGGCAGTCAGGTCAATGCCACGCTCCTTGCAGATCTCCTTGTAGTTGCGCTCGATGTTGTTAATCAGCTCGCCGGAAGTTTTGTTGATGGTCTCCAGGCTGGCCCGCAGCTCTTTCAGCTCCTTGCCCTCGGACCAGGATGCAATATAGCCAAAGCTGTTTTCTCCGGTCTGGATGCCAAAATACTGGCAGACCGCATAGGAGATGCTTTCTGCCTCCACTTCCTCGGTGTTGCGGTTCTTGGCGGCCTGCTTTGCCGCCGTCCGATCTTCCTCCACTTCCAACCGCCACTCAAACCGATTCTCGTCCACAAAGCGCCAGCCATCTTCGGCGGCGGCCTGTTCTGCCTCTGCTTCGGTGGCAAAGTCCAAACGATAGTCCTTTTTGGTGCCGCCCTCGCTCACCATGACAATCTTCCAGGCAGGTTCTGCCTCATACTTTTTGGGGTCATGGAGCTTGCTGTGTGCCACCTCATGGACGGCGGCAGAGATGGTCTGCACCTCGCTCATCCCTTCCCGAATGGCGATTCGCTGCTGATCGGAGGAGAAATAGCCGTCCAGATTGGCATTCAGCGCCTCAAACTCAATGGGGACCGGGGCGGAGCGCCGCAGGGCTTCAAGGAACGCCTCATAGTGCGGCACTATGCCGGAAAGTTTGGATGCCAGTTCCGGCAGGGGCTTGCCGTCTGTCTGGCTCACATCGAACACCTTGACCGGGCGGAACATGGGGATTTCGATTTCTTTTTCCTCCATGACTGCCTTGCCGTCTGCATCCAGGATCGGAGCCTGGGTGTCCGGGTCCCGCTTCATCTCCTCGATCTTCTTTTTATACGGCGTGGGAGCAATGATGGTAATGCCATGCTCTCCCTTTTTCACATGGCGGCCAAACTGGTTTTTCCATTTGTTGTACCCTGCCACCAGAGTGGCATCAGGGCGCTGCATATAAATCAGCATGGTGTTGTTGACGGAATAGCGGTGAAACTTGGACATGACAGACAGATAGTGCGCATATTTCTCACTCTCGAACAGGTTCTTGATGCCCTGCTCGATGCCTGCCGTGATTTCCTGCAGCCTCTCCCGGCTGGTGGGTTTGTCAGCCATGATTTCCACGCTCCTTTCCATAGCTGTGATTTCTGACTGGTGTTCAGCAATCCACAGCTTTTGTTCTTTTTTGCTGTACGCCTGAAAGGTGTCCAGCAGATATCCTACATAGCTTTTCTTCTGAATGGCTTCCGTGAAGCGGGGATGCAGCTGCTCCTCCGGTGCTTTGGGCGGATACTCTCTTTCCCACCTTTGAAGCAGCTGGTAGTAGTCGGTCAGGACACGAACACTGTGGTCCCGAGCCTCCCTGAATTTCTGCCCCTTCGTTTTTTGCCGGACATACTTTTTTCCAGGGGAAGTCTGTCTGTCATGGTTCAGCCCAAAGTCCTGGGCCAGCTTTTCTGCAGCTTCCCTCGGGGACAGGTCATAGAGGCGGGCCGTGAAGTCAATCACATCGCCGGTAGCCCCGCAGCCAAAGCAGTAGAAGTAATCCTCATTTACTTTCATGCTGGGGGTATGGTCATCGTGAAACGGACAACAGGCCATACCGTTTCGGTTGACCTCAATTCCGTAAAGTTCCGCTGCCTCCCGGACCAGGATGGATTGCCGGACGGTTGCAAAGATGTTTTCAGCCATGTTCACTCACCGTCGGTCCTTTGAGCAAAAAAGAAGGCAGGGAGCGATGCTTCCCTGCCTTTCGGACGTGATAAAAAGTCACATTTCATGCTCCTTTGTTTTCCCCCGATGCGGTGCTTTCGGGGTGGGTTCTGTCTTGCTGCCGGTTTCTTTCAGGTCCTTCAGAACTGATTTTCTCAGCATCGGTTTGAGGGGGTGTTTCCAGCGGGCAAAAGCCATATCTTTGGGGCCGATGAAACCGCCATAGGCGTCCCGATCATAGACTCGGACCCGGTCAAAGCCCAGGTTCTTCCGCATCTGCTTCAGGATGCTCATAACCTCGGGGCTTTGGTTCACCGATGCCATCCGGGTGTAATCGTCCAGCAGGTAGTTCTTGCCCTGCCGGACCTGGAGCAGGTCGGCGGCGCCGGGCGGGTCCTTCCGCTGGACGCCAAAGGTCAGCCGGGCCGCCGACAGGTCCTCGCTGTTATAGGGTTCAGAGCGCAGCTCCTGAAACCGGGCCACAGCCTGCTCATAGGTGTCGAAAAACTCAATGGGCGTATGGGGTTTGCTCCCTGCCGCTCCCGTCCAGGTGGCAAGGTCCGGGATGATATAGCACTGCCACTTGCTATTTGTTGCTTTTTCCTCTGACATAGGCCCTCCATATAAAACAAAAAGCGGGAACCAAACGGCCCCGCAAAATTGCTTGCAATATCGATTCAATCGTTGAAATAGAAAATTACCGCTCACCCAAATATTGAACAATCTGCCTGCTGTTCCACTGTAACGAGCGTGGAATATCATTTCTTTCGCTTAACACAGCCATTGTCCCCGGAACAATCTGTGAAATAAATTCTGGTTGTTTTAGATTCAGTGCTCCTATCAATTGCCCGATGAAGGAACGATACCTTACTACATCCACCGACCCAACATGGAATACTCCACACTTCTTTTCTGTTACAACCCACTGAATAAACTGTGCAATTTGCAAATCCGACACATGATTGCTGAAAAAATCTTCATACACACTCATCTGTCCAATCTGACACCCTTTTATTACTTCTTGGAGCCTAGGAGAATCTTTTCCCCAAACAAAGGGAATCCGAAGCACAGCAACTTTTTCCTTCAGGATGCTCAGCAATAAATCTTCACATTGTATCTTAAAGTTTCCATAGTCACTGCTGGAAATCCGTGCATCTGATTCGTAGTGTGGTCTGCTCCGATCCCCATCAAATACATTGAGGGTGGACAGATAAATGAATCTCACATTGCTGTTTGCCAAATGCTTTGCCGTCAATTTATGAACAACCAACTGCTTTTCAAAATCTCCCCGCAAAGCAGAAATAACTACATCCGGCCTTACATTCTCCAGTATAACGCAAATATCCTGAGGCTGTTCTACAGAGAATTGTATCATCTGCTTTTGGATGCCCACAGTTTTATTTGAGCAAAATGTGCCTGTTACAGTAAACGCATTATCACCAGAAAAGTATTTCAACAGCTTTTTTCCAACAGTACCACTTGCTCCCAGTATTAAAATACGCTTCGGCATAATCTCACCCATCCATGTTGTGATTTTCAATCGCTATAATATTTATTATATCATATCGCACCTTCTGTGAAAATCATTAGATAAAATCTGGGTAGAGCTCCAGTTCATCGAACTCGGCATCGGTCATGCCGGCCAGCTTGTCGAGAGTGCTGTCAGTCAGGTCCCGCAGCTCCGTTTCAGATAAAGTGAGATAGGTCTTCATCTCAGTCAGCACTTCGATCAGCCGTTCCCGGCTGCCAGTGTTGTAGAGGGCCATCAGGTTAATCTCCTCATACGAAAAGTTCATCCTTTTCCACCCCCGTTCTCAAACTCCAGGCTGAACTGAGGCCGGCCATCGGTCCCGGTGGTCATCAGGACAGAGGCGTTATAAGTTCTACTGGTGCGCTGGCTCTTGCAGTCCTTGAGCCGGGCACGGCCATCCCGCAGCAGCTTATCCACCAGCTGGCCAGTGAGGTGCTTTCCCAGCCGCTTAAAGAAGGCGTTGTCCTTCCAGAGCACAAACCGGCACTCCCGGTTGGAACAGAACCAGCCCTTATCCCGTTCAGCCACATCGGCACCACAGTGGGGGCAAATACCAACGATCTTACCATTATAATTCATAAGCAAATTTGCTCCTTTCACTGCCTCACTGGTCTGGACCAGGGAGGCGATCATCTGTTCGATTTCGTCCATAAAGGTTTCGGGGGCCAATTCACCCCGCTCGATCTGCAGGAGCTTCTGCTCCCAGTCCGCAGTCATATCGGGAGACTGGATTGTCTCGGGCATGACTGCAATCAGCTCCCGGCCCTTCTGGGTAGGGATCAGGTTCTTGGTTTTGCCGGTCCCCTCGCGGGTCAGAAAACCTTTCTTGACCAGTTTTTCAATGATTGCAGCTCTGGTGGCAGGGGTTCCAATACCCCGGCGTTCGGCTTCTTCCGGCATACGCTCTTTCCCGGCCGTTTCCATAGCCGAGAGCAGAGTGTCTTCCGTGTAGGGTTTGGGCGGGGACGTTTTGCCCTCTTTCAGTTGGGCATCCAGGACAGGCAAGGTTTCCTGCTCCTGCACCTCGGGCAGAAGTTCCAGTTTTTCCTCGTTCTTTTGGGCGGTATCACCAAGGACAGCCCGCTCCACCGCTTTCCAGCCCTCGGCCAGAACAGTCTTGCCTTTGGCAGTGAAAACCTGCCCGGCACACTCCATCTGTACCGTGGTTTCCGCATAGCGGCACGGCTCTCCCACGGCGGCCAGAAGCCGGGCCGCAATCAGTCGAAGGACGTTAGCCTCTCCTGCAGGCAAAGAAGAAAGGTCAGCTTTCGCCATGCTCCTGGTGGGCAGGATTGCGTGGTGGTCGCCGATCTTTTTGCTGTTGATGACCTGTTTTGCGTGGATGGGAATTTCGCCGGTTACTCCAAAGTGGGCAGCGGTCTGGCGAACCAGATCCTGCAGGCCCGGCTCCATATCCTCGGTCAAATACCGGCTGTCGGTGCGAGGGTAGGTTACCAGCTTCTTTTCATAGAGGGCCTGGGTGTAATCGAGAGTCTGCTGCGCCGAATAGCCCAGCAGCCGGTTGGCATCACGCTGGAGAGATGTCAGGTCATAGAGGGCGGGCGGATGCTCGGCTTTCTCCTTTCGTTCGTTTTTTTGTAGGACTGCCTGGCTGGCTTGCCGGCACTCTGCCAGCAGAGCCTCTGCCTGGGACTTGTCCTTGAATCGTTCGCTGGATGCCATACAGTCCTCCATCTTGAGAAGCACCGTGTAGAAAGGTTCAGGCCGGAACGCATCAATGGCAGCTTCCCGGCTCACCACCATGGCAAGCGTCGGGGTTATCACCCGCCCCACGTTCAATGGCTGGCCATAAAGGCACGAAAAAAGCCGGGTGGCGTTGATACCGACCAACCAGTCGGCACGCTCCCGGCAAAGGGCTGCTTCATACAAAGCATCGTATTCAGTTGAGGGTTTGAGGTGGGCGAATCCTTCCCGGATGGCGGCATCCTCCATGCTGCTGATCCAGAGCCGGGTAAAGGGTTTTGTGCAACTGCACTGGTGGTAGACGAGCCGGAAAATCAGCTCACCCTCTCGTCCGGCATCAGTAGCACAAATGAGCCGATCCACATCCGGGCGGGCCATGAGGCTGCGCAGGACTTCAAACTGCCTTTGTGTTCCAGGCGACACCAGGTACTGCCATGTTTTGGGCAGAATGGGCAGGTCTGCCTTGGACCATTTGACCAGTTTCGGGTCATAACTGCCGGGCGGAGCCAGCTCCACCAGATGACCGACACACCAGCTGACGAGATAGTTTCCTCCCTCCAGATAGCCGGTCCGGCGTTTGGTGATGCCCAGGGCCTTACTAATGGATTGGGCTGTCGAGGGTTTTTCGGTTACGATCAGATTGGGCAAAGTTCAGTCTCCTTTCTATCTTGAAAATAAAAACAGCCCTGTGTGATACACAGAGCTGCCAAACGATTATTCAAGCGTTTCCCAGGGTTCAAGGCCCATTTCTTCCCAAGTCACACCATACGGTGCTCCACCAGAAGTGTAACCGGCAATAAAGAAAAATCGATCATCCTGCCAGTCTGGAAGGGCATTAGCCTGTTCCTGCTGCTTTTTAAGTTTTTTCTTTTTTGCTTTTCGTTGAGCTTTCTTCAAAGCCAACTTTTCTGCCTCGGTCTTTTTAACTTTTGGTTTTCGCGGCTCGGGAATTCCATTCTTTTCAATTCGTTCTGCAAAATGAGCCTGTTTTTTCCGAAACACAGCCAGCAAATCTTCAAAGGACACTTTTGGAACCATACTGTGAAGCAGTGGAAACATCTCACGGCATATCGCTTCCAGCTCATCCTCCGGCGGCATTGCCTGATGCTCAGTGTAATATTTGCACACCACGTCAAACATCCGATTGGAAATTCTGGCCTTTTGTGTTTGTTTCAGCTTTTTGTATGGAACTTGGGGGATTATCTTTTTATGTTTTTTCGTGACGTTTTTCCTTTCTCGTCAGCACAAATGATAATCCCCTCCTTATATAAGAATTATATCGAAAACCGAAAAAATGCAACCTATTTTATGTACGGGCGGCCAAGTCATCTTTTTTGTTATACGTCCTCGTACCCGTTGCTGGTCTGGTATGCCTTGCGCTTGGTTTCATCACTAGCCTGCTGTTTCTCCATCTCTGCCTAGAGCGCCGCCTCCTTTTCGGTGTTGTAGACTTCCGCCTGTTCCTCGCTTTCATCCAACTCCTCCTCCATGATCTGTACGCCTACCGCTTCCAAAACGCCGGAAGTTTGTGGAGTCTATGTCTGCTACATCCAGCAATCCCAAAGATCTTCTTACGCTGGCATAGGTTGGCCGGAAGAACTGAAACAGCAGACTCTGGCCGGAAATCTGAAAAAGGCTGTGCAGTACGACCGTAAACAGCAACCCCACATGGAGAACTACCTGCTTGACCCCTGGTGTCAGATTTTCAATAACCTTGCCGAGAACGCCACCCATCCCTTTACTGTGGGATGCAAAAACTGGCTGTTCAGTGACACGGTAAAAGGAGCCAGGGCCAGTGCAGTGATCTACAGCCTGGTGGAAACAGCCGGCGCCAACAGTCTGTCCAAGCGTGGATACCTGCATATTGTGCTGTCCAATCTTCCCCCATGGACTTCCGCGTAAGCGCCTCACGAAACGGCGTACTTGCTAAACCCAGTCTCACAGTGAGAGAATTATTCCATGTAGTGGGCGTGTATTTTTGAGACCACTCTTAAAAATACACGGCCTCGGTGAGAAACCCCGCAGAGGAGGCAAACATGGAAAAGAGAGCAATGGCAGTTCGGGAAGAACAATGGATTC
>ERZ1090880.587-NODE-587-length-19658-cov-48.842779_pt1 | contig 19658 bp, 14 predicted proteins | sample MGYA00478471_ERZ1090880 | MGnify/ENA primary metagenome ERZ1090880 (study PRJEB33644, sample SAMEA5815734) | chicken gut metagenome | biome: Chicken; feature: Gastrointestinal Tract; material: Caecum | place: Ireland | collected 2019-01-01 | study: A study of the... | reverse complement strand
GCTTTAGCCGGTCCTTTTTTCTGTTGTCAAGTACGGGGTCTCGTGAGGCGCTTACTTTGTCTCTTTTTCTTATTCTCTCACTTCTTCCGCTGCTTTGCTAGACAGGGGATTATGGGGCGGTTACAAAAATACAGCGCAGCCCACCAATCAATAATAATTGGTGAGCTGCGCTTATTATTTTGGGCATGTAATTAGCCTATTTTATTGAATGCTGTCAAGAATCTTTTGTACGGCATACGGCTTAGCGTACTTGATATAAGCGTCACTTACAAAAATGGTACCGGTAGCTTGCGGTTCAACCCACATTGCGGGGTATACAACAACCCTTTTTGTATTTATTCGTCCAGTTGCAATGATTTCACCATCAGAAGTAATCTCGCAACCAGATTGCTTAAGAATATTTACCAAAGGCATTATCATCTCTATCTGTGTCTCTGGCTTGATTGGCAGCGCATTTATCCCATCAACACCCCATTCAAGAAGTTGAAGCGCAGCAAAACGATCAAGCATACCATGTACATATTGATTCCTGTAATGCTTTAGACATTTGGAGCACGCAGATCCGCAATTGCAAGAACCTAAAAGTTCCTTCATATCGGCGAGCAATTCAGCGATCGCATCAGCTACGCTGACAGCATAACCGGCGCCACTTGACAGACTGTCATAAAGATAAATATCAACATAAGAGGCTTCAGGACCAGTTCTAAGACGATAACCAGTAACAAGTTCGGTAAATTCAACATCAAGCTTTTTACTCGCCACAAGTCGCAGTGCTTCAGCTAGGGATTGCGCAGCTCGATTAAGCCATGGATTGTCGTTTCTTCTGACATCAATGATCCTATCATCAATTGTGAATTCGAGAACTAACATATCAGTTATAAAGTCATAGCCAAGATTCACATTAAAATAGTTGCTGTGGCGGCATTTACTTCGAGCATACTTCGACTTGTACGGTCTGTTAATATCGTTTAGAACAGAAATGTCATCACCAGGCATAGCAGCTCCACAGTCCTTGCAGACCATAAAACCCTTGTCATCTGTTCCTTTGTTCAGCATGATAATGCGTTGGTTTGTTCGTGAAGCGATCCGTATGTTTTTACAGCCTGGGGCAAGTTTCATTTCTTCAGCCTCGGGTAGAGTTGAATAAAGAGGCTGCTGTACAGCAGTGTATTCTTCTGACAGCTGAACGTCTGGTATGGATTCAGCGTTTCTTGGCGCAAACCCCCAGGGGCGCATCATTTCACGGGTGATTTTTAAATTACTATTTCCACAAAACGGGCAACGTTTGGTTTTCTCTTCCCTCAAGCCGAACCAACCACACTCAGGACACGAGATGACTGGCTTTACATAATTGGGGTCTTCCGTGTAAGCACGTGCCGGAGTTAGAGATTGACCATGACGGCGTTCGCTTCCAGGATAGTAGAATCCACCAATCTGATAGGTTTGTTTGTCAACAACAATTGCTCTACCAGGAGCATATTCGCCAATCGCTACATCCAGGCCACGATCAACCTCATAAAGAATCTTTCCGGATGTATCTGGTATGTAAGTACTTACGACATTCTTTGGGAAAGAATATGTTGGGATGATTCCTTCTTCATAGAGAGCATCTAGAAGAATCTTCGCCTCACCTTCCTTAGCTCCTTCTTCTACTCCAAAAAGTTCGGGGTGCGTCTGACATTTTTCTTTCAGTATATCGAAAGATTTTTTCAGCTCATCCTCAAACACTGAATAGTGAAATGGTATTCCGACTGGTAGAAGGAGCTTGTCTTTATTTACATTGTAAGAAGCAAGATAACTCTTAAAGTCGTCAAGAAAGTCGTTTAGGAAAACGGCTGCTGTAACTGTATCAAGGCTCATGTGGTTTTCCGAAAGAAATTCTTGGAGAATAACCATAGCTAGATGACGTTGGAGGAGCTTTTCACTTCTTATATCAATCCAAGGCTTGCGAGGGTCTCCGCGGAACATAGGAATTGGATCATTGAAGTACAAGGTATCATGTGGACCATCTTCACAGAAAGTAACAATGGTAGACAAACTAGATCCACGTCGGCCAGCACGACCAGCTCGCTGCTGGTAATTTTCACGCATGGGCGGAATATTGCGCAAGCCGACCGCGACCAGGGAGCCAATATCAATACCAACTTCCATGGTGGTTGTGCTGCTAAGGATATCAACAGGTGTTTCACCATCTTGGATTAAATCTTGGAAGCGCAATTCATATTGTTCGGTTTTACTCCAAAGATCATCACGTTGGTCTTTATGTGAGAGCTGCGCAGTATGTTCCTCGGTGTCAATTACATGAATCGGCTCGCCGTGAAGCGCATCCGCTACCGGCTTTCTCCAGAAACCAAGTGCCTCGTATTCACCAGATTTCATTTCATGGATATGAGAAGATCCGCAGCTTGGACATTTACCTTTCAGCGTAAAAGGAGTCAATTCAGAGCATTGTTCACATTTATACCATACATGAGAAGTATCAAAACGTGGTTTTACTCTAGAGAGATCAATATATAATTTCCCATTATCAGGCTGCGCCGAATCAAGAAATTCTTCCTTTAACACTCGTTTCCACGCCATCTCAGTTTCGTTCCCGTCATGCCATTCCATGATCTCGCGGATAGTTTTTGAGAATCCCCAATCCTTATCAAGCCCGTAACCACCGTAATTGGGGCGGACTTTCAACCGAATTGTGTCACTAATTGTATGGCCGATAGCTGTAGACATATCGCAAATTGATAGTATCCAAGCATTAAAAAAGTTAATAAACTCCTCATCAGTAACCGTCACATTGTTCTCTTCGAGCGCATCTACAGCATCAAAAAGAGCCTGGTCTGTAGGTTCAATCCAGCTTGTGGCCGAGTCATACAAGGTGTTATAGCCACCAGCAAACAACCGCAAGAGATATTCCTGCATCTGAACAGGAGCGTTTGCAATCGTGAATCTTGGGGCATACTCTCGCCCTCGTTTTACACAGCGATTGTAGTTATTCAGTGCAGCGGTACAATCTTCGGCAAATTTTATCCGTTCAGGCCCATGAAAAATTTGTACATGATGCTGACCAGCGACAAGGCAAAAATAATCATACAGCGAATTCATTGACTGCTCAACCGTTTGTTCTTCCATCGTTTTGATGGCGATTGCAAATAATTGCCTTGCAGCAGATATGTCCGAAGCCTCTGACATATCTCGAGCTAGCTTTGCTGCTCGCTGACGACTGTCCGAAAACAGCAAGACTTTACGTCCCTCGTTAGGAAACCGATCCGGATCATTATCCTTTCCTGGCACAGCAGGTTGCAGTTGGAACTGCGCTTTGATCAGGTTGAAGAAAGATTGATTGCCTCGAGTGTTAAACGAAGTGAGTTGTGATGTAGAAAGCTGATGCCTGCAATGCGGACAAGTCGGGAATGTAATAATCTGCGGTCTGCCTTTTGCAGAGTAGTTGCAATAGTACAGCTTTCTAATCCAAGGTTTTCCAGCGGATGAGTCATCTGTGAAGTTAATAAATCCGCTTTTAACATCAAGATAGCAGGGGCGAATAGCATTTTTACCCTGCTTTGCAGGGAGCTCAAAATCGTCAGTTGGGATGAACAGATGTATTTCTTTCATCCTGCGATCCATTAACTGACCGGGATAATGCCACAGATATACATTTCCATGAAGCCCCGAGTCATCTTCAAGAACGTAACCTTTGAAGAACAGCGCACCACAACGTCGATCATTATAAAGTTCGTATACAACACTACCACAATGTGGACAAATCAAATTACCATCCGATAAGTAGATTTCTCCTAAAGTGAGTCCGCCTTCCGAGTGAGAGCAACTACAATTGGCGTTGGTACAGGCATATATCCCCGAAATACCTTTGAAGAGCATGTGCATACGTGCAGGGAAAAGGACAGAACCTTTAGCATTTTTTGCAAGCGGTGCAATTGCTAAAAGGACACTAACCGCCTTGAGCGCATCCTCTGGATTGAGCTCCGGGAAGATACCAGAAGAAAGTTCTCCAAGTGATACTGCATTTCCGCGACAATTCTTAATAAGCTCATGGAACGGACGGTAATAGACAAGATTTTCGTACATCCAGTTGTATACTGATTCCAAGGATGTAATACCAGAATCAAATCCGTCTAATTGTCTCCAGAATGACAAAAGCGCAGAAAGTTTCACTTCATCCCTGTCTTCAAACTGACCAGGATCTGAGTTTAAGAGGAGCTTGGCGGGAATATCATATTTCAACTGCCCGTCGATCACCTCTCTCTCACCCGTCAAGTAACAGAACCGTGTTGCTGTGTCGGAAGCGGTAAGTTCATTTGCAAACTTCATTACGGAATCAACGTCTTGTTGGTCTTTGTTGGGCATACTTGCAGTAGTGAGTATAAATTGCACACGATCACGACTGATACCGAGTTTATGGAACAGTCTGCGAATCAATAATGCCACTTCACCGCCGGATGAACCACGGTACATATGAGCTTCATCTATAACAAACAATAATTTATTCTCACTGTCTGAAGCCAGCCATTCGCGTGTATCATTCCAGATTTTTTGTTCTCTGGGACGCAATAGCATGTATTCCAGCATAGAATAGTTTGTAATGAGAATATCCGGGCAGAATTGCTGCATTTCAAATCGTGTGATCAGCTCTGCATCATCATCGTTTGGAATATGTTTACTCTCATGCAGCCCTTGAAGGAACTGATTCATATCCGCCTTTGCAGGTATCTTTCCCTCTTTGAGAAGGTGATTGAAAAATTCTTTTTCAGAATCGCTTTGTGGGAAAGACATTCTTGCTAAAGTTTTTTCCAGTTTTCTGTCCTGTTCAGTGGAGGGTTGAACTCCAGGATATGGGGTTCGGCCAGTATACATTCCAAACTGAGGACGACGCGCCTCAGTACCACAGGCGTTCCGGAAGATTTTGATAAACTTGTTGTCAGGATCTCCGATCATTCTTCTAAGGCGGCTAACTTGGTCTGAAACCAAGGCGTTCATTGGGTACATAATAATTGTGCGAACTCCTCGTTTCGCCCACGATTCCTTGGAATTCCTTGCTTCGGCTGCCATCTTTGCAAGGAGAGGCCACATAAAACACTCAGTTTTACCGGAACCGGTGCCAGTCGAAACAAACAAGTTTTCTCCTCTGGTTGCAGCTTCAAGCGCCGATATCTGGTGAGCAAACGGAGAAGGGAATACTCCTATACCAGCCTTTGCTAACTGCAAGAAATACTCTTTCATCCAACTCTCAAGGGATGCTGTTTCAATACCGTTTTGTACTGTAACATATGCCGGAGAGGACTCGATAAAAGGTCTTTGGTAAAGCAAGCCTTCATCGTCAATATGATTGTTTAGGGCTGAAAGCAAAATCGGGGACTTTCCGAAATACTGCGACTTAATATAATTTTCTAGTTCCGTTCTCAACTGTTTATGGACAGAATTAGCTCCATTGGGCATCAGGTTATCCCTCCTTTGAATTCATATCCCTCATCAGATAGAATATTTTTAATGGCAGCAAAAACTTCTACGGAGAGCTTCCGCCTGAAATTACATGGAAGTGATGTACATACCTCAGGCCAGCTGTAGCACTTTAAAAACTCCAGTTCGCGTGGCGGAAGCAAATAATTCATACGGATATGAACTAAGGCTCCATCCTCAAAGTACTCTATCGGCGGTAATGTTCCATAGTTCGACAGACAGGCACATGCGAGGGTTCTGTAGTTGTAATTTTCCACCTGCCATTGAGGAAGTGGGCTGACCTCCAGTGCAGCGTCAACATAGCGATAAAGATAATATAGCTGAGAACCTTTCATGCCGGTTCGAAGAATTGAAATTGTACCAGTTTTGTCTGGCTCATTTACCCAATACCCACGGGAAAAAGGAGGTTTCAGACGAAGATACTCTGTGCCAAATTCAAACAATAGATTTGATTCCCAGGAAGCTGCAGAAAGTGTTGTTTGCCACAATGTTTGTAAATTCTCTTGTTCAAGGCCAAACATTGTTTTTATATTATGGGAGGGTGCTTCACCATCCCGCTTTGAATAAAATCCAATACCAGATACGCAGGTGATATTATCCAAAGCAATACCTCTTTGAAATAAAATTCCCTCAAAGTGTTCTTCACGCTTTTTTGATGGTGCTATCCGATTCGGGCGGTGATAAACTACGCCTGCACTTAAAAATTGATTTGCGATTTCCTCTTCAAGTTCTCCAGAAATATGCGGAAAAGTTCCAGAAAGTTCCGGATATAATGATTTGTAACTGCCGAGTATACTGCGAACTCTGCCTTTCAGGTGCACAATAGAGATGGGTTCTTCTGCATCGTCCCAGAGGGAAGCATATGCCATCATTCCACAGATGCTATAAACAAGACGGGTTTTCCATTCATCCTCCGTTTCCTGGGTTCCTCTAAGAATGTGGTATTGCCGTGATACTTTTGAGAGAAGTCCGTTATACTTATCCATCAGTTTTCCCCTAACACATGCTGGAGGTCACGCTTGAGATTTTTAGAAACTACGATACCCTTCTGCGGATCTGCGACTGCCTCTGCGAGTTCAGCTATCGCCATGGAAGCATAGGCAATCGGGAAAATGCAAAACAAGAAATCATCATCTGTTGTGGCAGAGGGATAAATGTTGTGCATGGTAGCCATAAGACTGTTGATTTTGCTTCTAACTAACGGGCTCAGCCCGAATTTCGAAAGGACGGGTAATTCTTTGTGTGCGCCTTTCTCCTCCGAATAGGGTTTAAAATCGTCAGAGGAGTATCCACCATGGTATTTGCCAGTAGCTTTTTCTTTCACCAAAAACTCCGTAAACAGTGGCAACATGAAGCCATACAAACTTTTGGGTTCAACCTGAATATCTTCTGCGTATGGATGGGTAGCTATATAAAAAATATCTTTTGGGGAAAGTATTTCTGGAAGCCGGTTTATCCAACCACCTGCAAGAAGGTTGTTAATTATTACAATGTCTTCACCGTCAGCACCAATTTTCTCAATCACTTGGCGAACACAACCGCCTTCACAATAGAGTTCGCCATGTTTATGAGCAGTTACAGCTGCGCAAAATGCTTGGGCAATATCAATTGCATTGGGACCAACAAGTAAAAGTGGCTGTTTTTCAATATAAGCAGCACAAAGAAACGCAGCGAGGCCACTTCTGTATTGCTCAGCAACACCTGCCTCTGCAAGTTCAAATACTGCTGTGTTGATAACATCCGCCCAAGAGTGATGTGCTTCAAGTTCATCAAGATGTTCAAATTCAGGGAATGCGCGATATACAGCCATATCGAGTTCAGACGCAGCATCGACTGAGGTGGGAGTTGTTGATTCAACAATCTGCACTGGTTGTCCTCCAACAAATGCCATACTTGCAATAAAATCCGCCGCATTTTCACGAGCTTTTTGAATACGTTCAGCAATTGCTTTTTCGACACCATCGGCCAGCTTTTCTTTTTCAGCTATGATATCAGAAAGGCGCTCATCTTCTGCTTTGGTTTTGTTGAATGCTTCTTGTGCTTTGCCTAAATCCTCCGCAGCAGATTTCAACTCCGCACGAAGCAGATCAAGCTTTTGTTGGGCTTCAGCCAAGAGTCTTTCATTCTCTTTTTCCCAGTCCTGGCGAATAAGTTCTTTCGCTTTTTCTTGAAGTTCGGTGTTGGCAGAAAGAGCCGAGCGGATTATTTCGTCTTCTAAGCTATCTCCATCAACATATTGCCAGACTATGCTTAGAAATTCATCCAGCAGTTCTTTTGCAGCGGGATCGGAGCAGCGGCATGCGGCCCCAATTTTACACGTGATATCATCAACTGGAATTGCATCAATAAAGTCCTTAAAGGTCTTATACTGAGCTCGAGTTACATCTCTCATTTTATATGTAGCCCAGGAAATTGAAGACATTACGATATCTTTTACAATATCAAGTGGACTTTTCAAATGATATAGTTTACTTGGAAGCCCAGCAAATGCGTTTCCATAGAATGATAATCCATTGTCCAGATGTATAACGTCAGCATTAGTGAACTCATATACCGGCACTACAATGCAATCTTTAGAAATATTCGTTTTTTCGTTAACCGTATTGAGTTCTTTGGCAGTACAAAGGATACCCGTATGCTGTCCTTTGGATATACAAATAGAGAACATGACTCTTCGGCTGTGGGGCTGGTAATTGATTCCCTCTTTCAGAAGACTAACCAGCTCGTCAAGGCTTGTTGCCTGTGTAAAGGTCACAAGTTCAATGGCATCTAACTCTGTATTGTATCGGGACAGTATATAATCCTTGGAAGGATCATTTTCGTTCGGAACCGCAGACCAAGTCCAGACACCATAGAACCCATCTTTAGAAGGGCCATCCTTATAGAAGATTTTATCTCTATTTGTAAAGTACGGCGGGATATCTTCGTTTCTGTGGAAAATGTAATAGTGCCCGTTATTGTTCAAATCGGCATATCGTATAAGCCATTTCTGACCATTATAGTCCGAAACCACACTGCACAGAGAAACAATTTCATCTGCATTGTCGGAAGGCAAAATGGAGGCATCTGTATCATCAAACTGTGCAAGATAATCTGCATCATCGCTCGCAAAGGCACTAGGAGCAGTCTGCAATTCGGAAATCTTTGCCTGTGCCTCAGCCAGCAAAGATGCTAATTGATTTTTATCCTGTTCAATTTTCTGAATTTTCTCTTCACACTCAGTTTTTATGGCAGTAATGCTATGTTGGGCTTCCTCAACTTGATTTGCCAGGCGTTGATTTTCTTCTTTCATGGCCTGGATTTGAGTGGATGTTTCGGTATTTCTTGCACGCTCAGATTTGATATCTTCCATTCTCTCGTAAAGATTAGAGCATGCGTCCGTATCCAAAGGGGCTCCTGTCAGCTTAAAATACAACTCGACATTATTGACAAAGAAAGAGTCAAGCATAGTTGTCGCTAAGGCGGCACCATGAGAGAGGCCTTCTCCCTCAAGTTTGGCTATATTTTCTTCGATCTCCTTCAGCCAGTGTTCTACCCGCATATTGACCCACGTTGCAATAAAGGGTTTATCGATATTGGTTATAGCAATTGACAGTGCGTGCTGTTCGGTCAACGATTTAGCTCTGAAGCCTTTTTGAACTTTTGCAAATTCCTGTTCGTTTCTCTTAAAGAGTTCCTTGAACTCTTTACCTGTAATAATTTCGCACAGGGTTGATTTTTCTTCTTTGGTAAGAAGCCCGATGTAGTTCATAGTTTATCTCCCCGTTTATTTGTTTTTATGCCTCTATAGATATCCTGTAATCTCCGATAGGATTGCTCGTTGATGCTGTCCTCTTTAATGCATTTCCGTATCCATTGACATATCTGAGGATATTGGCCCATACCGGATAAAATATTTCGCAGAGAATGAGGGGCTGGAATAAATGCCCCCGATGTGTTACGAAGTCTCTTCAGGATTTCGACTTCATCACTTACGATGCTAACCTGTCGCTTTTTGAAGTTGATTTCCCAGACAACATCAAGGCCGATGACAAGTTGAACGCTTACACCGTAGGATAGCCCATTCAATTCAAGCTGTCTGTCTGCAACTATTTTTCGCTTATCTACAACACGATTGTTAGAGATTATGAGTTCGCCATCAAATGTTGATTTGAAGAGCAGTGTTTTATGGTATGGCAGCGTATTACTTTCACCAGATTCAATCTCAGAACCAGAAAGATCGGTTACTAAGATTGCAGGAGATGATCCAACTCCATTGAGAGGTTCTTTCCAAAAGTAAGTATATTGTAAGGCTTGAGTACGTCCTGCTGATATCAACTGTTGCCTACTTGAGCAGTGGACTTCATATAGTTTGGGATAAGAGACATTATGATTTAGCTGGCAGACCGCTGCGGAAGGAAATGTTTTGACGGTAGCTACATTACCTTCGACAAGCATATACATATTATCTTGACTATGCTTTACTATATAATTTCCTTCTACAAACAATGGCCACACCGGCTGCAAAGAAACCGGGTGTTCTGTCAGGCGGCAGTGAAAATCAAGAAAGAATCGGGCAGCTTCTTCACTAAATGCGGATGCAGAAACTATGTAAAGCGTCCAGGATTCCCAACCAAACTGTTTCTGGACAATTTCTCGAATCCGTATGCTACTATAAGATCTCCTATAGAAATAGCCGCGTTTTAGCAAATAGTATTCTTTCTCAATCTCAACATCAGCATCGTATGTGAGCTTCTTGCCAGAAGACTTTTCAAACAAGGTCCCCTCTGGATCGATTCCGGTAATTTCAGCTGGCCAGAATTCGCGCAGTTTATCAATTCCATTTTTAAAATTGAGAGTGTATTTTTCGAATGGTCTTTCACCAATGGAAAGATATGTGATCCTATCATCGTTCAGGCGTTCTTTCTCAAACCTATAAGGCGGATCTGATACCCCTTTCGGCTTGATTTCTATACAAAAATCTCTGCTGAGCAAACCAATTGGAGCCCGAATCAAACCAATTTCAAATCTGAACGAAGATGAGGATACGCCTGTAATGCGGATTGGTAAATCATGTTCCTGAGAACCATAAGAAATTGAGTAACCGGCTCCAAATATACGTTCAGGGCAATTTTTGCTTTTTTCATAGGCGCTGTGTCTGAAGTGGCGAGTTTGGACCGCTCCGTCAGTAAGAGAGACGTATTGCCCACACAGTTCGCACATAAATAAACCACTGTGAGCCGATACTGTTCCACCTGGATGCAATTTGGCTGCTTGTTCTGCCGTAATCCGCGTCCAACCGTTATCCGACCACATGCAGACGTGCGTTAATGAAGCCACATGCACTCCCCCCTTACATAATTTCTTTCTTGATTTGTATTTTTTGCTACCGCTTATGGGTAAATCTGAAAAAGCTAATTCATAGAAAAATTTTCTGATCATATATTTTTGACGGCGATTAAACTAACCCGTTTTGACGGTTAGTGTATCATTGCTACCAAAAATAATAGGGTATCCAAAGGGGAATATCCCCTTGGCTCTGGGTTTCCAATAGGGGCGAGCAGCATCCCTGTTGGCACACGATTTTCCGTAGGAAAGTCTAGTGTGTTATACCTTTGCTTCCGGCTGACGCTGGAAAGGGGCTGGCTTCGCCATCTGCTGTACGGGCAGATAGTGGTTAACAGGCACTTTTCGGCGGCAGTAGGACAGGCGGATTTTGTGCGGCCACGGACGAAATCAGGATTTGCACAGCGGGCACAATCTGCTTGGCCGGAAAAGGAAGCAAAGGTATATCAACTCCCGTCCCGCCGCAGCGACAACGCACTAATACCACCACGGCAGTTCCAGCCAGAGATTGTCCAGCGCCAATGCTTCAGTTGACCTTGCACGGCTCTCACTAAGATGGAAATGCAGAGCTGTTCCTACAAGAGGATGCTCCATATCGTCCTCAAATCCAAAACGGTACAGCAGATAAACTTGCTCCCGTTCTGATATGCGCCGCAGTCCTTCGTACAGCTCTTTCCGGTTTTCCGCTTCCTCCATAATCTTTTCCGGATTTGACGCATAGGGGTCAGCAACCAGGTCGGAACGCTGCATAGAATCTTCGCCGAGAAGAAAATCATCTAAGTAGATTCTCTCCATGGGGGTACCATCTTTGTCAGACTGCATCCGCTGTTCAAAGGTCGCAAAAGCAGTCGAGATTAAATCCATCATGGCGTTACGAATGGCAGGCCCCGCATAGGTCAAAAACTTTATTTTTTTGCCGGGATCATACAGGGCGATTGCCCGAAGCAAGGCGATACTCCCCTCCTGAATCAGGTCATCGTGGTCAATACCCAGTTCACTGTTCCCAAGGCCAACGCTGATGTACAATTCATTTGCAGTTTTTCGGATATACCCCAGATTGTTCTGCACCAGCTGCTCCTGCGCCTGTGTATCCCCTTGCTGTGCCAGCGTGCAAAGTCGCTCATTGGTCATCGTTTTCATCGATTTGTTTTGGCTGCATACTCTCCATCATGTGAAGCAGCGCCTGCTGTAATTCCACCAGTGATTCATCCTCTGCCAACCCCATCTGGGATATAGGCTGCACGACCATAGCGGCAAGCTGCTCTGGGGAAACCGATGGATGATGAAGATCCTGTCCTTTGGTCAACTCTGAGAACATCTGCTCGGTAAGCTCTTTTGTCATGTTCTGGGAAATCCCTTCCCCAGAAGTCATTTCCTTTTTGATTTCTCTAAGAACTGCCATGAATTGATTCTGAATATTGGCCAGATCGGCTTGAAAAACCGGAACCTTATTAAGAGAGACTGCCTGTGCCGCTTGCTGTGACGCTTTCCGAATGTCCGGCTGTTCTTTACCTGTCATCAACAGCATGGAACTTAATGATTGCAGGATTTGGTTCTGTGCCGCAAAGCCGGAGGCCATCGTTTCATCAAAATATAGGGCAATCATACTGGTCAGCTGGGCAAAACGGCGATTTTCCAGCAGGCGGCTCACCACTTCCGGGTTTACCCGTCCCGTATAGAGATTGCGTGCGGCTTCGACAGAAAGGCCAAGCTCAGAGATGTCGTAATTCTTCTTGTCCGGCACATTGGTCAGACAAAGGAGAAAATCCGAGGATACATTAAAAATCCGGGCAATACGGATGATCTGCTCGATAGTCAGTTTATTCTTTGTCCCATTCAGAAAACGGCTGATGGAGCTTTCCGCAACGCCAATTTTAGAAGCAAGCTCTGCCTGAGTGATTTTATACTCCTTCATCAAGTCTTGTAATCTCTGCTGTGGAGTATCACCAGGGAGATATTCCTGTTCCATAGGCAGATCACCTCGTTTCTTTTCTGTATTTCCCGCTTTTAATGCGGGCATCGTTTGGTTTTTCTGCATCCTCCGGGATGATCCAGCGGCTTCCTGCTCTTTGTGCGCCGGGAATCCGGTCTTGGTTGCAGAGGATGCCGACCCGTCGGGGAGAAATCCCCCATTTCTCTGCAATTTCAAATGTAGAAAGATATTTCATAACCAGCCCTCATTGTTTACAATTCTACTTTTTATTATATTCCATAACAGGAATAATCTCAATCCATATTTTAAGAATCCAGCCGCCTTCTATCTTGCAATTTTGCAAGTTTTGGAGGCGGTATTTTATTTTCTTGCAAGACTGACGGATTTTTTGAGCCATGCCCTTTTTCTCCGTACATTGAGGTGACAGGAGAAACCTGTACAAAGATGGAGGAGGAACAATGGCATGGATATTTTTGCAACGGTAAAGGCAGCAGTTACCGTAAGACAAGCTGCTGAACACTATGGGCTTCAAGGCAGTCGAAATAGCATGGTCTGTTGTCCATTTCACGATGACCGACACCCCAGCATGAAGCTGAACGAGCGGTACTTTTACTGTTTTGGCTGTGGAGCTACCGGCGACGTGATCGACCTTGTGGCAAAGTTGTTTGGTCTGAGCAGCTACGAGGCGGCTAAAAAGCTGGCTCATGACTTCGGGATTGACCCGGACAAGCCACCAGCGGCAATCGCCCTGCCCAAACCGGAACGCCCCCTGCTGAGAGCATACCGGCAGGAGGAAATGCGCTGCCTGCGGGTGCTGTGCGATTATCTGCATCTTCTGGAAAGCTGGAAGGTGCAGTACGCACCCAAGACAGCGGCAGATACTCTGGATGATCGGTTTGTGGAAGCCTGCCAGATGCTGGACTATGTGGAGTATCTGGCGGATTTGCTCATTGCCGCTGAGCTGGAACAACGGGTAAAAATTGTAGAAATGCTGAACAAGGATGGCCTGATTGCCCGTTTGGAGGAACGGCTGGACAAGCTGAAAAAGGAGGACGACGCCCATGAAAAGCAAAACGCAGCTTGACGGGATGCCCGTCTGGTTCGATGGCAAAAGCATCAACGAAGCCCTGTTTTGTGAGGAGTTCTTGCAGACGCACAAGATCATCTTCACAAACGGGGCTTTTTTCACGCCCGAAGGTCGTGTAACCGATGAACTGCCCTTGCGGGGAGAGATTTTTGAGGAACTGAAATGCTGCGCGGTCAGCAACATTCCCCGCAAAATCAGCAACATCGTGGAGCTGATGAAACTGGCAGCACTGGTGGAGGATTTTCCCCCGGAGCCGGATCGGATTCACCTTTCCAACGGGACGCTTTTCCTGGACGGAACCTTTGCGGAGGGAAAGCTGAAAATTGTCCGCAATCGTTTCCCCGTGGCCTACAACTCCAATGCCCCGAAACCTGTTCTCTGGCTGCAATTTCTGGATGGCCTGCTCTACCCGGAGGACATCCCCACCTTGCAGGAATATATCGGCTACTGCCTGATTCCCAGCAACAAGGGACAGCGGATGATGGTCATTAAAGGCAGCGGCGGCGAGGGCAAGTCGCAGATCGGCGCTGTTCTGGGGACTTTGTTCGGCTCCAACATGAAGGACGGCAGCATCGGGAAAATATCGGAGAACCGATTTGCCCGTGCTGACTTGGAACATATCCTCCTGTGCGTGGATGACGATATGCGGATGGAGGCCCTGCGCCAGACCAACTATGTGAAATCCATCGTCACCGCCCAGGGCAAGATGGATTTGGAGCGCAAGGGCAAGCAGAGCTATCAGGGATGGATGTGCGCCCGGCTGCTGGCCTTCTCCAACGGGGATTTGCAGGCCCTGTTTGACCGGAGCGATGGCTTTTACCGCCGCCAGCTGGTGCTGACCACAAGGGAAAAGCCTGCTGGCCGTGTGGATGATCCTGACCTGGCCGAGAAGATGAAAACCGAGGTGGAGGGCATTCTGCTGTGGGCTTTTGAGGGTTTGCGGAGGCTGGCTGCCAACAACTTCAAGTTCACCGAAAGTGACCGCACCAAAGAAAACCGGGAGGCAGTCAAACGGGAGAATAACAATGTCTATGATTTTCTGGATTCTGACGGATATGTTCGCCTGAAAGCCGATATATCCGCCAGTTCCAAAGAGCTGTATGAGGCATACCAGATTTACTGCACCGAAAACAACCTGTCCGCCCTGAAGCCCCGCAGCTTCAGCGAAGCCCTGATTGCCTGCCAGAGCCGCTACAACCTGGAATACTGCAACAATGTGACCAATGCAGCCGGACGGCGGGTGCGTGGCTTTCTGGGAATCGAGGTGCTGGTGAGAAACAATATGTCGGTGTTTTCAGGCGATTCGATGCGTACGTACGTACCGGAAGATGTACCGGAGGAATGGCGGCGCTGAACCGTGTACGTACGTACGCTTTGATTGACCGCTGTCTGCTCTTTATAGCAATTCACACAGTAATTTGAGAAACGAAAAAAGGAGGACAACATATGAGCAAGCCGCAATATGCCATTCTCCGCTTTGCCAAGTACAAAGGACCGGAGATTGGGAACATCGAAGCCCACAACGAGCGTACCAAAGAGAAATACGCCAGCAACCCCGATGTGGATATCAGCAGGAGCAAGTACAATTTCCATCTGATCGAGCCACAGCGAAAATATCGTGCGGAGGCGGAGCGGCAGATCAAAGAAGCCGGTTGCCGTACCAGGTCAGACAGTGTTCGAGTCGTGGAAGCTCTGGTAACTGCCACGCCGGAGTTCTTTCAGGGAAAGAAAAAATCCGAGATCAGAGCCTATTTTCAAGAGGCGCTGACCTTTCTCCAGCAAAACCAAGCCTCCAAAACAATCATATCTGCTGTGGTGCATATGGACGAGAAAACGCCCCATATGCACCTTTCTTTTGTCCCGCTGACTGCGGATGGCAGGCTCAGTGCCAAGGAAATCGTGGGAAACAAGAAAAAGCTGACCCAGTGGCAGGACAAGTTCTGGGAACACATGGTGCGGAAATATCCCGATCTGGAGCGTGGGGAAAGTGCCAGCCAGACCGGACGTGACCATATCCCGTCCAGAGTGTTCAAGGAGATGACCCGTCTGACCAAGCAAAAAGCCAAGCTGGAGGAACTGCTGGCCGGTATTGGAGCCTTTAACGCAAAAAGCAGAGCTGCCGAGATTGCGGCTCTGCTGGATCAGTATATCCCGGCGGTGGAGCAGATGCACAGCACCATGAAGAAGTATCAGGTGGCATTTACGGAAACCGCCGTGGAGAACAAAAAGCTGAAACAGGAGAACGCTCAGCTGGAGCAATCCCTAGAAAAAGCAACCCAAGAAAGCACTTTGAAGCAGCTGGCCGATGCCAAGCTGCGGCGGGACTATGCTGACGCTGTTGCTGTGCTGGATCGTATCCCTAAAGAAGTTTTGGATGTGTATGCCCGTGGTAGCCATGGGAGAAAGGAACGGCCTATTGAGCAAAATCTATGATGATCCGAAATATAATGCGGCGTTTGACCGTTGCATTGATGTAATGACAAAGTTGATGCTGAAATATGGAAAACAAGTTTTGGAACAGCACCAGACGACTGCTCCTGTTTCTTTGCAAAAGCAGCCAGATACGAAGCAAATCAGTTCTTTTGCTGACGCTGCATAAAAATCATAATTTACACGTTGCGTAATTATTTGGCCGATGCTATAATAATTACGCAACGTGTGTTTTTTGTTTATGGAGATGACGCGATGGACTGCAAAACCAAAATAAAAGAACTGCGGGAAATGACAGGTATGAACCGTAAGGATTTTTGCAAATTTTTTAATATTCCCTATCGGACAGTAACAGAATGGGAACTGGGTAACCGCCATGCGCCAGAATATGTCCTGCGTCTTTTGGAGTATTACATCCGCAAGGAGGGATTGGTAAAATCACCGGCTAAACAGAAACACGCCGGGGAAAGGAGTTCCAGCCATGAAAAGACGGACTAAGTGCTATATTTACACAAGAGTTTCCACCTCCATGCAGGTGGATGGATACAGTCTGGACGCCCAGAAGGATAAGCTGCGGAAGTATGCCGAGTATGAAGATATGACCATTGTCGGAGAGTATTCTGACGAGGGTTTCTCCGGCAAGAACATCCAGGGACGGCTGGAGTTCCAGCGGATGCTGAATGACATCCAAGAGGGCAAGGACGATGTTTCGTTTGTTCTGGTTTTCAAGCTGTCTCGCTTTGGCAGAAATGCGGCGGATGTTCTCAATTCTTTACAGCTGATGCAGGATTTTGGCGTCAACCTGATTTGTGTGGAGGACGGCATTGATTCCTCCAAAGATTCCGGCAAGCTGATGATCTCCGTCCTTTCTGCTGTGGCGGAAATTGAACGCGAAAACATTCGGACGCAGACAATGGCAGGTCGTGAGCAGAAAGCCCGTGAGGGAAAGTGGAACGGCGGATTTGCCCCTTATGGCTATAAATTAGTGGATGGTAAACTGGAAATTGCCGAAGATGAAGTGGAAGTGGTACGGCTTATTTACGACAGATATATTCATACCAACGATGGGATCAACGGTGTTGCGAAGTATTTGAATGACCACGGATACAAAAAGAAAATCCGGCAGAATGGTACAATTCCTGGCTTTTCTTCCAATTTTGTGAAAGATGTTCTTGACAATCCTGTTTACATGGGAAAGATCGCCTACGGCAGACGCAGAACGGAAAAGAAGCTGGGAACAAGAAACGAGATGCACGTGGTCGAGCAAGACGAGTTCCCGATCTACGATGGCCAGCATGAGGCAATTATTTCGGAAGAAGATTGGAACCTGGCACAGGATAAACGGAAGGCCAACGCTTTTAGGAGAGAAAAAGTAATTGACCCGGAACACGCACATATCCTGTCCGGCATCCTGAAATGTCCCTGCTGCGGCAAAAGCCTTTATGGAAATATAGCCAAGGCACACAGTAAGGATAAGAAAACCCGCTATTACTATTACTGTAAAAATACGTTGGGCGCAACCGGACACAAATGCACCTTCCGTGTAAACATTGAACAGACGGAGATGAACCGCATGGTTGCGGCAATCATTTCGGCCATGGTCAATGGCCCGCAATTTTCAAAGGCGATCAAAGAGAAAATAGGGACATCTGTTGATACCGAGGATTTGGAAAAGCAGCTCGTCGCACTCCAGGCACAGCTACGTCAGACCCTGGGCATTAAAGCAAGGTTGGAGCGTCAGATGGACACGCTGGATATTAACGATTCCTATTTCGACAGAAAAATTTTGGATTTGCAGCGGCGATATGATGAACAGTATGGTAGAATAGAAGAAGTCGAGACACAGATAGAAGAAGTAAAAAGCCAGATTCAGAGTATCCGTCGGGAGAAAATCTCTGGCGATAATATTTACCAGCTTCTGCTGGCCTTCAATGAAGTATACGGCGCTGCCACGGAAATCGAGCAAAAAGAGTTTATGAGAGCGTTCATTGAACGAATTGACCTATATCCAGAAAAGCAAAAGGACGGAAACTGGATCAGGAACATGGTGTTCAATTTTCCGGTTCCTGTGAATGGGCAGGAAGTAACAGAACTGCCCTTGGAATCCGGGACAATGCTCGAGTGCGTGATCTTGTTGTCCAAACTCCATTCCAAGCATCACATTGAGATTGAGCTCAAGATGGACGAGCTGGATTTGACTGCTGCGGAGACCAAGGCCACCTATCAGGAGATCAAAGATTATGTCAAGGAGCAGACTGGACTGAACGTCACTCCCCTGTACATTGCCCAGGTCAAGCAGAAGTGTGGGATCACCGAGCGGGAGTGCTACAACAAGCCCAAGTCGGAGAACGCTAAGCAGCCCCAGTGTCCGCCGGAAAAGGAGAAGGCGATCCGGGAGGCGCTGAAGCATTTTCAGATGATTTAATACCTCAAAGCAAAACACGGATGAATTGTAAGTTAGCAATCATCTGTGTTTTTGTATTACTGCATTTTCATATATTAAGCAGCATCGTTAAACTGCCTGTTTTGACATCAAAGGTTTGACTATGAGTAGTTTAATAAAAGGTAAAAACGATTTAGCAACTATAAACCCTCGGCTTGCAAAAGAATGGCATCCCACAAAAAATCATGATTTATCGCCGTTCGATGTAACTTCCGGGAGTGGGAAAAAGGTGTGGTGGCTGTGCCCACTGGGACACGAGTATCAGGCCACTATTCGTGACAGACATAGCGATAATACTCAATGTCCCATCTGCAATGCTAAAAGTCAGACCTCGTTTCCTGAACAGGCCATTCTCTTCTATGTAAAGAAGCTATATCCAGATGCAATCAGCAGATATAAAGAAATATTTGAACATTCCATGGAATTGGATATATATATCCCCTCCATTCGTCTAGGAATCGAATTTGACGGCGCAAAATGGCATAACTCGGTTACACAGTTCAATCGTGAAAGAAAGAAATATGCCCTTTGTCGAGCGCATAATATAAGGCTTATCCGAGTGAAGGAAAATACAGAATCACGTTGGTGGGGAGTTGCGGATTTAATTTATTACATTCCAAAAGTGCGCACATACACAAAATTGGAAGAAACGATCAATGCCATACTGGATTCGATTGATCGCACTTCAAATATGTGGACAAGAACTAATCCCCTATGTTTTCACAGTTCTGTGAGAGCTAATTTAAAAAAAGACAGAGCCGATATCCTAAACTATTTAAGTGACATCAAGAACTCCTTGGCGGAAATTCGTCCCGATGTCGTTGGGTGCTGGGACTATCATAAAAACGGAAATTTATCTCCCCGTATGTTTACGGTCAGCTCAAATCAAATTGTGTGGTGGAAATGTCCAAACTGATATGCTCCCTATAACAGAGACACTGAAATAGGGAAAGGATTAAAATGAGCAA
>ERZ1090880.583-NODE-583-length-19734-cov-61.357945_pt1 | contig 19734 bp, 44 predicted proteins | sample MGYA00478471_ERZ1090880 | MGnify/ENA primary metagenome ERZ1090880 (study PRJEB33644, sample SAMEA5815734) | chicken gut metagenome | biome: Chicken; feature: Gastrointestinal Tract; material: Caecum | place: Ireland | collected 2019-01-01 | study: A study of the... | reverse complement strand
CTCCGATAATCCTGCGCTTCTTCTCGCATATGTTTTATCAGCTTTTCAATCTCCACCATGTTGCTTTCTCCCCCTCCACAAAGGGCAGTTTACTCTAACTGTATCTCCTACACTTGGCCGGTATGTGCAAGCCAGCTTGTTGCAGGTATTACAATCTTCTTTTGAGGTCATCTCATCGTAATAGATTTTTAATCCTGTGATTTCCGCTCTCGCTTGCTCCAGATCGTCCCGCAGATGCTCCAGACTAGCAGTAACGATTTTTAGCTGCTCAAGCAACTTTTCAATCTCCATCAGGGTTCCTCCTCTGCTGGCTGTTGGAAATATTCCAGCATTTCTTTTTCTGCCTTGTCTCTCGAAATATAAATGTTCCCAGTTGCCATAGGTACATAAACCAAAGATGGAAACAGCCCTTCGATTTCGATCACAAGTTCTTCAGCCAACTCCTCGTCACTCATGGCACGGATGCGGTCGGCGTTGGTTTCCACCTTAGGTTGCAGCATCCTAAGCGATTCCAGGGTGTCTAGCACATCTCCTATTGCCCACCCAAGATTCAAATACTCATCGTTTGGAAGTGTGCCAACTATCTTGTCGAACCACTTCCCATTTCTCAGCAGCTCGATTTCTTCGTTTAACGTCATTTTCATGGTGTTTCCTCCTCTACCGCCGCCCGCCGTTCCGGGCGGCTTGTATTTGGGATTTGGATTAGGCATCTGTACATTTTTAGGCGTCATATTTTTCCTCTCCCTCCGGCGGGCTCTGTCGTCTGAGCCTATCTATCTCTTGTTCAAGTGATTTGACAGATTTCTCTACATATAGTGAGCAAATCTTATCCTCCCTTCCACACACTTTGGCTGAAAACAATTGACTATTTTTCCTGCACATGCCATAATCTGTTACAACTCCATACATATCGCCGGAGATAAGGTTTGCACATGTAGAACATTGACCAAGCTGCTCCCTGTGAAGTTCTAGCAGAAACTTATAATCTTGTATCTGTTCCTCTGCGGTTGGATTAAAGATTCTCCGTAATTTCGATGACATGCTTTTCTTCCTCCTCTCCCTCCGGCGGGCGACGGTAGGCTATCCAGGTCTTACCGTACTTTTCAAACCCCCAGCCGGAATCAGCGTCTCTCAGGAGGGAAACATACGAATACCTATCACACTTCCACACAGTAACACCGCACCATCCTCCACAATGTGCAGGTTTGTCTTTCGGCACCACATACACCGGCTCCTCGTCCATCTCCCGCAGCTCTTCCAGCGTCAACGGCTCGTTCGGCGGGGTGAGGGTGGGCGCATATGCAATGCTATGCAGTGCCCGATCAAGTCCGGCGTTGTAGCCCACGGCCCACTGCCTATCCGCCTTATGCTTTTGGTCTGTTGACTGGCGGTGCAGCTTCAGGCCATCCGCCAACCGGTCAGCATCAATCGCCCTTGCCATCTTTCAGCGCCTCCTTAAGTCTCTCCAAGTCCCATACAGGCTGGAGTTTGATTTGCTTTAGCGCTATTTGCAGCCCCTCCGCAGTCCCCTCCAGCCCGTAGCTGGACGCTAGCCTGTACGCTGATTCTACAGCAATTATCAACGGTTCTACATCAATCATCTTTGCCATATCCCAGCGCCTCCAATCTCTCCATCACCATGTCCACGGCCTCGTCTGTCATGGCTTTTCCGCATTTTGGACACCACTTTGTTTTTTCAGTGGAATGTCTGCCGCACTCTCTATGTTGCCATCCCTCATGCTCACTGGCAAAGCGTTCTTCTTCCCACTCACCCCTCCACACCCGTTCCACCTGCTCCCTGGTGATGGGGCGGAGGGCGGAGAGGGCTATTTGCAAGGCTTGCAGGTATTTTGCCATTTCCGGGTAATCTTCTTCTGGATGGGCCGCCAAATCATAAAATGATTTGCAGTAGTCATATTTCTCTTGCAAACATGTAATCGCTTCTTCCTTCGTCATGCTCATGGTTGGGCCTCCTCGTCAGTCTTTATCCAGTCCGGCAAAATCACGCCGTGCTTCACCACGCTGTAAGCAATGGCAAGCTTCAGCATGGCGTTTGCATTGGCGGCCAAATATTCCGGTTCGCCGTAGCTGTCAAAGTTGGCGGCTACTTTTTTGATCGCTCCCACAATTTCTTCCAACGCCGCTGTCCGGGTGGTTTTCATGGCTAAGCCTCCATTCCCTTAATTCCTGTTTAAATTTTTCTCCTGTTTTTTCGTTGCCATTTAGCCATTTTAGCAGATCTTTCTGACATTCTGAGCACAAATCAGCTTCGATACCAATCCCCAAGTATACAACCGGAAATGACACATTCTGAAGCGGTGAATATTCCCATGTTTTCCCGCAGCGTTCGCATTTACACATCTTCATGGCTTTGCTCCTTCCTTTTTTTCCCAAATCATGGCGTTCCACGCCACTATCACAGCGTTGTGGCTCTTCTTTGCCCAGGGGCCTTGCAGTCCGCAGTGCTTGCAGTACACCGCCCAGCCCTTCGGCCCGCTCACCCACTGGTGGACATTGTGCCCGCACAGGCACGGCTCGAATCTGGGCCTTTTTGCCTTGATGAGCTTGTACCCCTGGCGCTTGGCCTCGGCCTTGAGTTCTTCCAAGGTCAACGGCTCGTTGGTAGGGACATTCTTGTCCTTCGCACCCTCGTTCGGCGGGGTGAGGGCGGGCATGCTTTCAATTATTCTTCGAACCTCTCCGATAGTGACTTTTCGATTCCCGTGGAATGGGGTCCCTGTAAAATCGCAGGTCAATTCTCTCAGCAGAGATTCTCTGTCAATCGCTCTTGCCATCTCTCAGCACCTCCAAACCAATTCCCTCAACTTCCGCCCGCACCTCTAATCTGTTCAGATAGAGGCCCATATACTTTTTCTGTTCCAGCAGCAGACTGAGTTCACAGTCCGGCTCAAAGTCTAGCGTCCCGGCCTCGTATTTCACCGTCATTCGATGGAGTTTGTCATATCGAATTTTCGTCTGCCAGTATTCGGCCTTAAAACGCTCCTTGTAGTCAGCACTGTTCATCATTTGTACGGTATCGCTCAGCTTCATTTGCAAATTTCCTCCAATCTCTCCATCACCATGTCCACGGCCTCGTCTGTCATGGGCGCACCGCAGTTGGGGCAAAAATGCCCTATACATGGATATTCGTCACTAGCAGTAAGATACTCCCCACAGGCAGAGCACTTTGCCCAGCCAAAGGGCTGCCCGTATTTGTCAACTGGGACTTTTTCTCCGTCTATATCTATCCATTCTCCCCTCACCTGCTCCACCTGCTCCCTGGTGATGGGGCGGAGGGCTTCTATTTTTACCTTTTCCAGCTCAATGGCCCTTTGCCGCTGCCGTTTGCCGCAGTGGTGGGACGGGGCTTTTTCCAGGTGCTCCAGCCTGTCCTTACAGCTTTTGAGCGCCGCTTCCCTGTTGGTCATGTTCACCCTCCTTTGTCCAGTCCGGCAAAATCACGCCGCGCTTTACCACGCTGTAAGCAATGGCAAGCTTCATGATGTCTTCCGCGTCAAAGCTCTCGTTCATCAGTGTGATGATGCGCTCAAGGGCTTGGGATTTCATGGTTTTCATGGCTGGGCCTCCTTCCAATGTCGATCAATTCGAGAAAATACTTCTTCAGCAGATAGATATCCAAGTACAGTGTCGTTTTTCTTTTCTTCCGGCGTAAGTAACCCCATAATTTCGAGCTTGTCCTGTTCATTACCGTAACTGCCGAAATGCTCTATCGCGTCCATTACACGCTTTTTTCCATCCTGTGGATAGATAACTTGCCAACCGTCCATGACCTTCTGGCAAGTATGCGGTATTTGCTTTTCGGTTAACATAGCATCCAGCCGCAGGATTTCTTGATAGCGGTTATCTGTAATATACTTTCCGTCAGCGTCAAATAGTTCTTTAAAGTTTTTCATTTCATCCCCTCCAGAATCTCCATCTCTCTTGAACTCAGAAAAGGCCCATTACCCCGTTAAGGAGTAAATCCCATTCTGTAAGTCCTTGGGCCGTGCGCATGGCCTTTCGCTGATATTCTGTGCCTGTCATTGGTAGTCTCCTCTCTATGTCATTTGACGTCCCCACGCTGCCGCTCCAAGTCTGCTATCGCTTGAAATATCGGGTAAAACTGCTGGGGCACTACAGCGTTGCCTAGGCATCTAAGTCTGTCCACCCGATGGGGAAGCCCATTAACCATTCTACCCACGTTGGGTTCAGCTGGCCACCATTCCCCTGCGACATATTCCGCCGCTCTTCCTCTGTGATCTGCCCAGCTTGTTGCAGTTTCTTCAACTGCTGGAAGTTCCCCGTCTCTCCACGGAGACCGGCCCATGCTGTCGGCGTCGGATAAAACATCACAACGCCTTTCAGGTTGTGCTTTTTCAGGTCGTGTATCGCCGATTTTGTCCCCGCCGGACCACTTCCTTTGCAGTCCGACGCTTTCGGCGTGGGCCACATCTTTACCATCCCGCTCAAATTTGGCTCGCCCCTGCTGTTGTGATAAAACTCCCGGTTCGCCGAATCTGACGCAATCGGAGTTTTCCAAAGAATAGGTTCTCCGTCCTCTCCCGTTATGTTTTTTTTCCATCGCTCTACACCCGATAATGGCGCATCTGTCGCGTCTGTGCGGGGCGTCGACGGCACAAGCCGGAATAATAAGCGCTTGGACGGCGTAACCTTCGTTTTCCAGGTCAGCGTACACCTGGTCGAGCGCCATATTGACGATACCAGCAACATTCTCACCAACAACCCAAGTGGGCCGGAGTTCTTGTATAACTCTGAGCATTTCTGGCCAGAGGTAACGGTCATCATCCTTTCCTCTTCGCTTCCCGGCGACCGAAAAAGGCTGGCAGGGGAATCCGCCGGAAATAACGTCAACTGCTCGAAGTCCTGTCCGTTCATAAAAGCTCCCTCCTGTAAGTGTCCGAATATCCCGCCACCGCGGCACGTCCGGCCAGTGCTTTTCCAGCACCTTGGTGGGGTAGTCCGCCCACTCGCACTGGCCCACCGTGGTGAACCCTGCCATTTCCGCCGCCAGGTCGAGCCCGCCTATGCCCGAGAACAGGGACAAGTGGGTAAGCATCACATCCCCCTCCTCTCACTCAGCCCCAGCACCCAGGCGGGGTTTGTGTGGGTGTACTCACACAGTCTGCGTATCCCCTCCACGGAAATCTCCGTCCGCCCTGACAGCCAGCTCCCAATGGTGTTCACGTGCAGCCCCAGGGCCTCGCTAAGCTCCTTGTTGGTCATCCCAGTGTCATAGATTATCTGCCGTACCCGCTCCATCACGATTGGGTCTGTCTTGTGTCTGCTCATCTTCCTGCCTCCCATTCTCGATAAATCTCAATCCAGCTTTCCAGGGGCATGGTCACCAGCCAGGGCTCATCATTGCGCCGGTGGAATACCGCTGGAAGCTCTCCTGCTCTCGTGTCCCGCATGGCCTGGTGCATGGCGTCGGTGAGGTTCAGCCGCTCAACTCTTTTGCACTCGATGTGGATCCCCGGCAGGCCCACCACATCGGCGTCGCCATTGGCCCCGCTGTATTGCTGGCCCCGGCGGCAGTCGTAGCCATACTCCCGCAGCTTCCGGGCCAGGGAAAGCTCTCCCTCTTTGCCTTTTCTCCTGCTGTTCATAATTCCTCCATGTGAAACAAACTGGTTTGAGCAGTATAATTTTCAAACCGTTCTTCCTGTGCTTTGAAATAGTCAGGGTCAATTTCACATCCCACAAAATCAAACCCCATTGTGTACGCTGCCAACCGACTCGATCCACTTCCAAGGTGTGTGTCTAAAATTTTATCCCCTGGCTTTGCAAACTGTTGATACACCCACTCGTACAACGCGATGGGTTTTTGCGTGGGATGAAACCGTTTTTCCATTCCGCTGCCAGCACTGGAAAATTCAAATATTTTGGCGTTTTCGGAGAAGCTAGTCCAGGCGTATTCGCAGGGGGCCATTGAAAACCCCTTTACTGGGATGTTTGTTTTTCGCCACATCAAAAAGCACCTGCTTGGCGGCAATGTAAAATAATTTCCGCCCCAAATCACTTGATTGCGTGAAACGCGGAACAATTCTTTGAAGTATTCCGGCCCTGGGGATACGTCCCACGCTATTATTCTTTTTCCGTACTTTTCCGCCCATGTCCCTCCTGTCCTGGTCACTTTCTTGTATCGGTCAAACCTACCTCCGAACTGGTTCCACTGCTCTTTCTCTCCAGGATCAGATTGAGAATTTCCATCGCCGTAAGGAGGATCTACCACAGCCAAGTCAAACGCCTTGTCCGGCAGTGTGGCCATGTACTCCATGCAATCCACGTTATACGCAACGTTCACAGTGCCACCCCCATGTCTCGCAAAATCCCCGGCAGCTCCCGGCAGATGGCTTTTGCCTGCCGGATAGAGCACCCGGTTTTTCCCTTCATGCCGGAAATCACAATCCCCCGGCGTTCATCATCGTAGAAGTATTTCAGTCCGTTCTCCCGGCTTTGCACCCCGTAGACCGGGTACTTATTTTCCAGCCGGTAGGCTTCCAGATCGTCCATTGCTTCTCCTTTCCCACCACTTTATCACCTGTGCCTCAAAGTCCAGCCGTTCCTCATCGGACAGCGGGCACCAGTGCGGGATGTGGTGTTTGTCCTTATACCGCCAGTAAAGCTTTTGCACCAGCGGGTCTTTCAAATCCAGTTGATACCCGTACTTGTTGGGCACGTCCAAGAAAATCATTCGTACCTCTTTTCCAACTCTTGGAACCTGTGATACTGGGGCTGCCAGGCAAAGTCAAAGATTCCCGGCCGGCCGTGGCGGTTCTTCTCCAGGTACAGCTTGCTCTCCGCCGTCATGTCCCCTGTGAGGTCTATGTCCTTCAAATCCTGAGGGAGGAGAAAACCCACATAGTCGGCGTCCTGCTCAATGTCCCCGGATTCCCGCAAGTCTGTTAAGCTGGGCTTTTTCGTAGCCCGTCCCTCAATCTGCCGGTTCATCTGCACCAGCTCCATCACACAGATTTTCTTGGCAAGCGCCAGCTGCTTGAGGGAGTTGGACACCATGCCCAAGGCCTTGTACTGGTCTGTAATCCTAGGTCTAGCCATCAGCCCCAGGTGGTCGATCACCACTACATCGGGATGTACAAGTTCGATGTAGTGACTAATGCGCTGTACGCTCACCCGGGGCTCCTGCACAAAGTGTAGCTTTCCAGACTTCGAGAAGGTTTCCAGCAGCTTTTTTGCCTTGTCCATCTCTTGGGGCGAAAGCTTTTTGTCCCGGATTTTGGTGGAATCCACGCCCATCAGGGAAGATGCGATCCGCTGCATCAGCTGCACATTTGTCATCTCCATCGAGAAGTACAGCACCGTGGCCCCCCGGCGTCCCATGCGCATGGCCAGGTTGATGGCAAAGTCTGTCTTGCCTCCACCGGGACGCCCGGCAATGACTGACACAGTGCCCCGCATAAAGCCACCCATAGCGCTGTCCAAAGTGGAGTAACCCGTGGTGAAGGTGTCCGCCTGAGCGGAAGCTTCCAGCCATGCTAGAAACTCCTGGCAAGCCTCGGAGAAGGAAGCCAATCCCTTTTCCTGCCGGGTACCCAGAATGCGCTCCTGCTCGTCCACCAGCTCCCGAAGCTGGCCTACCTTGTCCTCCAGGGAGCCGTTGGAAAGCTCCAAATCCTGGAATTTCCGCTCTATGTTGCCCCATTGCCACTCGTCCTGCACAATCTTCACGTACTCCGCGAAGTGTCCAAGTTTGGGGACAAACTCCGCCGTGCGGATGATAAGCCCGGACAGCTCCGGCAGCTCTTGGGTGAGGAGCACCGCGTCAATGGGCTTCCCTGCCCAGTACAAATCCAGGGCTTTCCCGAAAATCTTTCCCAGGTCAGCGTCCTGGAACATCTCCACGCCCAGGGCGTCCGCCGCCAGGTTGGCACACTCACGATCGAGCATCATGCCGCCAAGCACGGACATTTCTGCCTCCCAACTCATGGCACCAAGTCCTCCCAGTTGTCTGAATCGGGATTAGGCACCACCCAGTTCATCACTACGGGCGGGCGGTCAGGGTGCGGGTCTGGCCCTGGTTCTTCGTCCTCCCAGCCCTCCGCGTTGAGCCAAGTGGCTGGATAGGGAATGTACTGCCCCCCATCTTTCTGCCAGTCCTCGGACTGCTTGGCACGCTCGATAGCCAAGAGCATCTGGTCAACCATCGTGGAACCAGGCTTGAGTTTGTCCCATGCCCGTCTAGCTTGGCCTTTGCTCTTTTTCTTGGGGTATGCAGCCCAGAATCGCTCGAACAAGTCCCCTTGAGGGGATTTAGGGGTGTATATCACTTCACTCTCATTATCACCCTCACTATCACTATCACTATCATTAGGGTTTTTAGGTTTCTCGTTAAAACCGTTCGGTTTTTCGGAAACCGGTTGGTTTTTCTTAAAGCCGATGGGTCTTCCGCTTTCCTCCCGCCTGGGGCGTCCCCCCAAGGCTCCGTTCTCCCGGTTCCTCTCGCATTTCCTTGCGTACTGGTCGGCATTGTAGTCCAGGTCATCCTTGATAAAGGAAAAGGCCATATCCAGGAGCGGGGAAGAAAAAGTGGGCTCCAAACCGTTCTCATAGTCCAGGATGGCTGTGATCAGCTCGCCGCGCTCCTCCATAGAGAGCCGGGCAAACTGGTTGCGGTAGCCTGCTCGCATGATAAATGTGTCCTTATCCATCTCATACCTCCCACTTTTCCTGTCCTTCTATCCCTTCCCGCTTCCGCACCCTGCGGGTGTAGGCCCGCACGTTCACAGTCTCTTCCCCGCTCAGGTGTAGAGCCAGCCGCCGGATAGGCGCGTCGTTGAGGTACTGGCTCTGGGCCCTGTGGGTGGATTCCCGCAGGTAGTCCATCAGCTCCCCAGGGTCTGAGGTCACCCAGTACCCCCTGGCCCCGGAAGAAGAGAGGATGGCCCTCCCTTCTTCTGCAAGCCTCCGGTTGGCCACTTTGATCTCCTGGCGGATGCTCCGGTCCGGCAACCCTGTCAGGCGCACCAGGTCCGCCCGGCTCACCGCGTTTTCCCGTCCCTCCGGGATGTAGTTCTCAATGCGCATGGCTTAAAAGGGGATGTCATCTGCGCCCAGGATCTCTTCCATCTCGTCCTGGGATAGCGGCGGCGTATCTGGCAAGGCACTTCTGGCAGCTTGCGCCCGGTGTTGCGTTCCCGAGGAAGTGTTTCTGGATTCGCAGAAGTAGGCGCTTTGCACCACCACCTGGGTGACCTTGTGCTTTACGCCGTCCTTTTCATAAGAGCGGGTTTGAAGCGAGCCGTTCACGGCCATGAGCTGGCCCTTCTGGAAGTATTTGCAGATAAACTCCGCCGTGCCTTTCCAGGCCTCGCAGTCTATCCAGTCGGTGCCGTACTCTCCATCACCGCCTTTCACGTTGCGCTGCACAGCCAGGGAAAAGCTTGTGACGGGCGTCCCGTTTTGGGTGGTTCTCTGCTCCGGGTCGGCGGAAAGCCGCCCCTGGAGGGCTACTATGTTCAGCATTGGTTCTCCTCCTATAGGTAATTTTTCCCGAACTCCCTTATAAAATCGTGGGTACTCCAGCCCTGCTCCAGCATGGCCTTGCGCTGGCCCCATTGGTGGAGGTATAGGGCAGTATCCTTATCAAAGTGGGCTCCGTGGGGAGGTTCGTTGTGGCAGCTACGGCACAGTTCCACCACCAAACCGTACTTTTCAGCCTTCTTCCGCCGGGCCCCTCCAAAAACATGATGCCTTTCCAGGGGAGCATACCTCCCGCAAAGGAAGCAAGGCCCGGTCACTTGGCATCACCCCACTCTCGCTGTACCTGGGCATCCTTCACGCGGATTTGCAGCTTGTAGTTCTGAATAGCTTCTCCCGCCGCCTTGAAGGAGACTTCTTTCAGGTCTCTGTCCAGCCTTAGCCGGGCTACCTGCTTGTCTCCACGGGCCATGTCAGGCACGATGGTAACGGGGTTCCCGTCCGCCCGCAGCTTGGCAATCTCCTGGGCAAGGGCCACTCGGTACTCGTACTCCGCCTGGGCAAACTCCTTCCCCCGCCTGCTGTACGCCGCCACGGAGGAATTCAGCAGCTTTGTCAGGTCTCCAATCTCGTTTATCAGGTCGTATCCGGTCATTTCCGCCCCCAGTGGTATACCATCTTTTTGCCATTACAGATGGAAAGGGTTTTGATTCGATTATCCTCTGTATCCAGCTCAATCACTGTGAGCACTAGCTTGGGCTTCCCTCGATTGTCTGTGTTGTAGTTGGGCTTACCGTCTTTGTCTACAGCGGGCACCCAGATGAATGGCGCCGTGTACAGCTCCCGGCCAATGCCCCAGTTGAAGCAGGCTCGCTTGAAACTGTCCGAGGCTTCTCCCTTCTGAGCTTCTGTGTTGGACTCTGTCCCGCAATCAGACTTCCAAACCCACTTGTCGCTCAGGTTGTCGTTGTGATAGTTCACATTGATGCCAACCCTGCAAAACAGATTGCCCTTGCACTCGTAGTGCTCCCGCTGCCAGTTTTCCGGGCCCACCGTCTCGTCCAGGATGCGCATGTCGCACCGGGCGTCTTTATACAATAGGAGGGCCACTCCGTTTTCTTTGATTTGTGAGACGCGGGCCTCTACTTCATCAACCCTTAGATTCCGAAATTTCAAAAGGGTCCTCCTCTCTCTCCAAGGGGCAACAGCTCCCAACGTACTTGTGCGGGAACTCCACCGGCTTATTTACCAGGTTGCACCAGCTGCGAGAAGCGCTGAAATAGGGGCACTTGTCGCACTGGACGTACTCTTTACCGTTCCAGTCTACAGGGAACAAAACGTGAACGCTCCAAGAGCAATGAACATATTTCTTGATGCCATTCTCCAAGCTCATCGCGCCACCCCCTTCAAGAAGTCTTCCCACTCTCCAGGGCGGCTGGTGCGAAAGTCCCGCGCAGAATCCAGATAAGAATCTTGATTTCGCAACGCCCACTCCAAAACTGCCCGGGCCTTGGCCCTCTCCACATAATCCTGGATGCCGTAGCAATCCCCTTCCGTAGTATTGCACAGCCAGTCCACATACTCTTTTATGTGCTGGGCGATGAAATCCGGGAGCTTGTCCTCCACCAGCTGGGGGTCTTCCGCCACATCCATCAGGCAGTCGTGGCACAGCTCGCCGCCGTCCAGGGCATAAGTTTCATTTGATTCTTGTCCACATGCGCTGCAAACCATTGCTTTTTCCTTTCTCCCCATGTATAATAGGGGTGAACCAATTTCTTTTCCGCCTTTCCTGCGCCAACAGGGAGGCGGCTTTCTTATTACACCATGTATTCCTTGCCCGTGGAGTCTACTATGCGATAATCAACATACGGATAGTTAATACCCTTCATGAGCTCCACGTCTCTCCTGGCTCCATCAAGCGTATCACTATACGAATGGTTTACCCATTCTGATTGAATGTACTCGTCACTATGGAATCTAGATTGCGTTGTGAAATATTTGGCTTTCATTAATTTCTCTCCTTCTTATGCCGCCCGGTAGTCCTCCCACTCTTTGAGGCGGGGCTCCTTGGCCTTGCACTTTTTCTGGATCCGCCGCACCTTGCGGTCAACGTCCCGCTCGATCTTCCATCCCGCCAGGCCCAGAAACAGCAGCAGAGCAGCGAGAAAAATCATTTCTACCATGTGTATCCTCCTTTACGCTTTCAACGGCTGGGGTTCCGGCAGCTTCCGCCGGGGCCTGGTGCTTTTAAAATGTCTCTGGTACGGGTCAGGCGGGCCGGTGTGGGATTGGATATAGGCGTTATATCCGCTCTCCGTCACCAGGTGCTGTTTCCCGTCCTGCACGGTGTCCCCAAAGTAACCTTTGGCGATCATCTGGCGCACGGTTCTGGCGGATTTCCCGCCCATCAGCTCGCCGATCTGCGCGGCGGTGTAGAGCTTTTCGGGCATTGTGAAGCCTCCTTTCTTTGTTCCCTTCCCCCACAAACCACAGGATGTTAGCTATATCGTTTTGGCTCACTCCTTCTCTCCGCCTCTTTCTGCATCTCACCCTTAATCCTCTCAAGCAGCTCCTTGCCGTCCACGCTTGGGGCTGTTTGCTTTTCCAAGGCATCCGCTATCCGCGCTAGGGTTTTATCGATGTTTTTCATGGATTTATTTATCTCAAAAAGCGTTTGACTAATTCTCTCTGCGGTGAATGGGTCCATCTCCCTCACCTCCTTTCAACTGGTTTTGTCTTTAGATTTCTAAAGTCAATGAGCAAAAAAATACTCAGCAAGCCTACTTTTTGGAATATGTAGAATTTCGCACGCTTTGAGCATCTCGTTCTGCTTAAAGTCGCGTTTATTATTGAGGCTCAAATTCAGCGTGGTTTCACTGATTCCAAGGGCTTTTGAAAAAGTTTCCTGGGTGTATTTGTACTCTCTCATCCGCCCAGTCAGCTTGCTGTAATCGTATTGCTCCATCGCATTCACCCCTCTCTTTCCGTTCTGGCTCTATTGTAGCACTTTCGATTTCTAAAGTCAATAGTTTTCTAAAGTTTTTCTTGAAAATTCTAAAGTTTCGTGTTATAGTGGTATACAGAAGGGAGGCGGACACATGGCCGAATGAAATGCAAGATGAAAAACGGGAAACTTTTTGAAAAACTTTTGCAAAACCCCTTGACAACAATACTATAAAGTATTATAATAAAGACACAGTAAAGGAAAGGGGAACACGAAGATGACCGGAATGAGATTTTTCGAAATCGTGGTTGGTACACTTAAGAAAGAATACGGCGAGACATTCGAAACCTTAAGCCAGGAAGAAAAGCAAAATGTGGTCATGATCTTCGCCCACCAGGTAGCCGCAGAGAACCCGGAAATCATGCAAGCCTTGGCTCATGCAGTGTACACCGACATTATGGCAGAATAAATTCCCGAAACGGCCCCAGGGCCGTCACCAGGAACCGCCCCACCTGGTCTGATGATGGGAGGGCAAAGACAAGGAGGAAGTACTATGAAAATTTACGGTGTGGAAGTTACGTTGAACGAGAACGGAAAAGTGGAGTATGGGCTGCTCGATGGCGTCCGGGTTTACCCCTACGTGGCGAACAAGAAGGAAGGCGGCTATGATCAGGTCTGTGGCTACTACAAGCCCGACAGCTTCCGGAAAATCATCCGCGAAGACCGTGGCGGCTGGATCTAAGGAGGAAATGACAATGGCAAAAGAAAAGATGCTAGAGATCGTAGCTAAATACGGGATGCAAGAGCTCCTAAACGATGAGATCACCAAAGAGCAGGTGGGATGGTATATCGTCTCCGATGGGCCCATCGATGAGCTGGAATCCCTGGTTGACTGCACCGACCTCGTGGACATCGGCTTTTACGTAGACCGGCAGTACTGGGAAGCGGGTAAGCGCTATTACCGGATGTTTGCCCCGAAGACTTGGTTATAAGCCATGCTGATCAGCCTGGTGGAGTACGCCGAACGGCACGGCAAGAACCCGGCAAACGCCCGGCAGATGGCGGCAAGGGGAAGTTTTCAGACGGCCCGGAAGATTGGCCGGAATTGGGTAATTGAGGACACCGAGCCCTGGCCAGATAGGCGGGTAAAGACCGGCGAGTATATCGGCTGGCACGAGAAATACCGCAAGAAATAAAAAAGCCCCTGAGTACCAAACCGGTTCCCAGGGGCCTCTTTCTGCCAGTTATTTGTCGTGTTCGTTCTTCAACACCGCCGCCACTTCCTGGCGGGTGATGAAACTCTGGGGGCGGAAGCTGCCGTCCGCGTCGCCGTTCATTAGGCCCTCTTTCTGGACAAACTCCACCGCGTCCTTGGCCCAGCTGGACACCTTCTCCTTCGCCTTCTCCTGCTCGTACCGTTCCATGTAGTCCTTCCACTGATCGTAAGTAAGCATTTCCTCGTCCTCCTCTTCTGTTTCGCCGTTCATGGCTTTGATAATGCTGGGGTAGTCCTTATAGGCCCGGTTGCCGTCAAAGTTTTTGCCGCCGATCACCAGCTTGTCCGTATACTGCCAGATACCATAAGCCTTTTTGTAGGTGCAGGAGCTGTTCCACTGGGCCACCCATTTATCGTATTTGTCCAGCTTGGAGCTGTTCAAGCTGCCGTTGAGCCAGCTCAGGGAGGCGTAAATTCCTGCGTAGTACCCGGCATTCTCCATCGCGTCACAGAAGGTCTGGCTGGTGGCCACTACGTCCACCCCGGAAAGCTGGGGGTCCTCCACGTCGTACCACACGCCGTAGAGGGGCGTTTTGCCATTCAGCAAGCGCAGGGCGTGCTCCGCCTCGCTTTTTGCCATGCTGGTGTTTTTGGCGTAGCTGTAAAGATACGCGCCCCAGGGCATCCCGGCGGCTTCGGCTTTCTTCACGTTTTCGGCAAAGCGTTTATCGTCCTGGTTGGTGTAGTTGGAGCCATACCCCAGCCGGATGATCACAAACTCCACGCCGTTGTTTTTTAATGTGGAAAAATTCACGCTGCCGTTGTGCTCGGAAATGTCCACGCCTTTAATCGCCATTCGCTTCACCTTCAATCGAGAGAGTTTTCACGGCTACGGTATCAATGGGGATGGCTCCCTGGTTCAGCTCATAGACCGCCGCCTCGATCATGGCGTCAATCTTGGAGGTATCCAGGGTGATGCCGTGGCTGTTCAGCCAGTCCAGAACATACTGTTTCTTTTCCTCGCCCCGGCCCGAGCCGGTGTAGATCTGCTCGGCGGCGGCAACGGCGATCTTCACCCATTCGTTGATCTCCGCCTGCTGCTGAGCGGTGGTTTTGCTCTTGATGTAAGGAATCAAAAAGGCCGTGATTAGGGCGGCAATCAGCGCCGCCGCAGCCTCAATGACAGGGGTAATGTCAAACATAAACGTCCTCCTTTACTTTTCCGGGTCCTTCTGGGTGCCGTTTTCACCCACGCCGTATTTATTGCGGCTGTTTTTCTCGCCCAGGGACTTGACGCAGTACGTCACCACAATCACCGCCAGAGAGGTGACCAAGGTTTCCGCCAGCCCCTCGATGGGGTCCAGGTCCTGGGATGCCAGCACATAGGACGCGACGATGGTGCCGGTGGTCAGGACCAGCACCCACACCACTACAAACTTGGAAAACTCAAACTTGTGGTTCTTTTTGAATTTCTTCCACCAGCGTTTTAGTTTCTTCACATGGGCAGCCCCACCTTCCCCAGAAAGTACGCCACCACAGCGATAGCTATAGCGCCAAGCACCCCGCCCAGCATCTTCTCCCACTGGCGGCCGGGCTTCATTTCCAAATCCGTCACCCGCTTCCCGATGCTGTCCATCTTGTCGCCCAGGGTGTCCAACTTTTCCAGGATGTGGGAATACTGCTCGTTCCGGGCGGCGTCCATCTTCTCCAGCTCTTCCAGGCGGGTGTAGATTTTGGAGTGGTCTTCCCGGGCCTGGCGGCGGTACTCGTCCACCTGCTTTTCCAGCATTCGGGCTTTTTCTAGGCCCAGGCAGTCGCGGGAGGGATCAAGGATGCACTTTTCCTCCAATCATTTCACCTCCTGCCAGTCCTTGGGCTTCTCCTCAGGGGAGAATTTTGTCTTTTTGGCAATACAGGTGCACTTGGTGCCATCAAAGGTTACGCCCTCGCCGGAGAAGTACCAGCGGTCGTCCTCGTACTCCGGGTACTTTTTCACTACCTCGGTTCCCTCCAGCTTTGTCACCCGCTCCTCCAAAGCGTGAAGACGGTCAAACAGCTGGGAGATGTCCTCTTCCTTGTACTGGCTTTTGGCGTTTTCCCGGGCCAGGTCAATCAGCTCCCGGCGTTCCTCATCGGTGAGGGAGCCCTCGATGTGGTACAGATCGATGCTGGATAAAATCTTGTCCAGCTCGTAGCCCCCAGAGAGGATGGTGCTTTCAATCATCGGCTTAACATTCATTGTGTGCCTCCTTCCGCTATGAAGCGATTTATAATTTCCAGCTGGGTCCGCATCTCGGCCAGCTGTTCCTCCAACGTGCCAGTTTTTGGCACATAGCCCATGTACTTCTCAGGGCTCTGCGTGATGTCCTCTGCGTCCACGTTTTCCGAGTCGTCTACAAACTCATGGTAGTCGTACTCGTACACCGTGGCGGCGTAGGAATCTCCATCGTTGTACGTCTCTTCAAAAACGGTTTCGTTCAAGCAGAGATATACAAAAGCTTTGTCCTCTTTCTCAACAATCCGCACCGGCGGCTGCTGTTCCAGAAATCTTGCTCGCACGAGAGATCACCTCTTTCGCTATTTTTATAATCTCGTAAACGTGATACTTGCGGCAGAATGTAAAACTGTTTGTGTGCTGTGTGAACCCAAAATACGCCACACACCGCTGGGCGGCATGCACGGATAGCTGTTTTCTCCGTTTCCACGCGCGCAAAAACGATTTTCGCAACCGGCGGAAAACCCGTCTGCGAATGGTCGTACAATTCTTGTAAAACCGAAACCCCATCATATCGATGAAACTTCCAGGGCTTCCCTTTTTATCAGCGATTTTAAACACCCGCCATCCGTCTTTGATGGTGAGTCCCATTTCCGCAGCCTTGATGGCGACCATCTTGGCAGCAGCATGCAGGTTTTTGGCGTTTGTGCCGATTAAAAGGATATCGTCCATGTAAAACAGAACGTGCTTTACTAGATTTACCCGTTTTCCGTCGCGCGATTTCCCGCGGAATCTATACATATTTTCAGCGATATTGTGGTATAGCTCACTCAAATACAGATTGCATAGGTATTGGCTCAAGTAGGAGCCGATGGACAGGCCCTGATCAAATGTCTCAATTAGCTCATGCACAAGCCACAAAAGATCGTCGTTTTTGACATGCCTCTGGAGAAACGCCATCAATTTTTTGCGATCAATGCTTTCATAGCACTTGCGGATATCAAGCTTACAGGCGTACTTTGCGTTCGGGTCTTTCATCCACTTCCGGATGGCCCTCAGCCCGTAAACCTGGCCCCTGCCAGGGATAGCTGCGCACTGGTACTCCCCAATTCTCGCGAACACGGGGTGCAGACCGTAAACAGCCACATAGTCGTACAGCTGCTGTTTGATATCCTGAATGCCTATGCATCGGACCTTACGGCTGCTGGCGTCCTCTTTGTAGCTGTACCACATGGGTTTCAGGTTGAGCTTTCTGCTTTTCAGCTCATCCTGCATTTCCGCCACAACAGCGTCCACTGTTTTGCACCGGCGCATCAAAGCAGCCACATCCCGCCTGCTTTTCTTTCCGCTCAGGCAGTCCACAACGGCCCTCCAAATCAGATTTGCGTCTGTGATATCTACATCCTTGCAATATCGTTTCATTCGATTGCTTCTCATAAGGGTGTTCGTTTCCTACTAGCCCCTAGCCTTTCTGAGATATTTTTGGCATCTGCCAAGGAGCCATCCGGCTACGCCTGCCAGCGCGGCGCACAACGCAATGCATGGTTTTGAAAAAATCGAAGCAATATCCGGCGAGGAAGTGCCAGTACCCGACCCCCAGCCAGTTCCTGAGATTCAGGTAACAAGAGCCAGCGTTCGAGCCGTTCCTGAGATTGCCGCCGCGTTGCGCGTCCCTACGTTTTTAGGGGGCAAGCCCCCTCTGTCCCCTACGGGCCATTCACCCCCACAGGCGCATCAATCGCCGGCGAGGAAGAGCCAGAACCCGACCCCCAGCCAGGGCCCGAGATGCAGGCAACAAGAGCCAGCGAACGAGCCGCTCCCGAGAGAGCCGCCTTGCAAGAATTCTCGGAATGTGTTTGCAGAGGTTCCTCCGGCGTAGTACATGTCGCCGCACCCCTGAGTTGAGCCGGAACCTTGAGCGTCGGGATGCCACGCGCCAGTTTCTGGGTCTACCACGCAGTCGCCGACCCAATAATCAGCGGCGGCCCCCCCGGAGTGCACGGGGATGGTTCCAGATTCTTTGTACGTTTCTTTGATAGAATCGTCAGCGGAAACGTGTGCCACACCGCGCGGGGCACTGTACACGGTTCGGGTGCCGTCCTCGTTTAACCATGCAACAGTGTCAGAAGCAACTGCATAGCCGCCCACGCTGTACTCCCGGCCCTGCACGCGATACGGGAATCTACCATTCGCGTTGCTGGTCGGGGAGCCGTCATGATGGCCCAAGACGGAATCTGTGGCTCCGGACCGCCAGTGCATAGAGGACATGGTAATATTGGCGGACAGCTCATCCGTCAGCTGCACAGGCATGGTGTCGAAGCTTTCTTCCACATCCAGGTACACAGCTTTGTTGTTTTCGTCCAAGTCTTCAATGCGCAGGATTTTCACGTCGTCCGCGTAGGCGTGCATGGCGGCTACCCCACGGTCCTGATTTACGGTGCCGTTGTTGTTGCTCCCGTATCCGACGGATACATATGCCCCCACTACCAGGCTGTTTGCCTGGCTGTTGGTCACCGGGAAATACGTATCTTTTTCCGATCGCTGCACACTAGCGGAATACTGGAAATTCCAGTTCGTAGTTCCGGCGAAAAGCGTTTGGCTGGATTTCGTGGCTCCCTTGATGGCGTTGAACAAAATTTGGAATGTATTGCGCACTGCCCCGGCTCCCCAGTACCCCGGGCCCTTATTCTGGTAGGTGGTAATCATGCTGTTATAAGAGATATTGCGGGTGGGATTCATCCCGGGCTGGCTGCGCTGCAAACCATCCGAGGCGGTACCGGAAAAATATTTGCTGGCGATACACCAGGGGAGTACGGTCCCGTCCGCTTTTACGCATTCCGGCCAGGGAACCAAACCTAACTCTGGGTGAGGAGTGTCGGACACGGTGTAGTAGATATATTCCTCGTCCGAACTGTCAATTTTGTACCAGAAACTCATCTGCATGGCGCCCACATCCACCGCGCCAGAGGTCTTGTAGTTCTCCTGCCCCTCTATGGCGGTGGGGCGTGGCGCTCCGTCATCGTCCCGAATGTAGTTGACGTTTACCCATTCAAACATAGGGTTTTGCCCGTTGAGATAATCGTCATGGCCCTCCTCCGTGTCGGTGGATGGCTCAAACACCAGCCCCGCGTTGTCTAAAAGTTTTTCCCCTGCAGAGGTGGGGTTGGCAGCAAATTTCCAGAACCTGGTCTGGTAAACCTTGCCCGTGCGGCGCATAGCATAATAGTCCGAAATGTTCTTTTCGAGCAGTTCTTGCTCTGTCCACTCAGTTCCGTCTTTGCCAGGCTGCCCCTGGGGGATGCCCAGACTTAACACCAGGTTGGGCGTTTCCCCGGTGATTTCCGCCGTGGCGTCTTGGCCGGGGTCAAGAGTGGTCACGGTGCCCACCGCTATGGTGGGGGTCTGTCCGTCTTGGCCGTCTTTGCCAGGGGCGCCAGGATTACCTGTAGCACCTTGCTTGCCTTGCGGGATTCCCAAGTTCAGCTTTTGCGCAGGAGATTCCCCGGTGATACTGGCCGTTGCTTGCTGGTCGGCCGGGAGGGTTTCCACTGTGCCGATCTCCAGGACGTTCGGAGGACCGGCGGGCCCTACAGGGACTGGCAGGTCGCTTTCTTGGTACGAATGGCTGCTTAAATCCCAGAGAAGCCAATACCCGTTTGAGCCAGGTACGGGGGGATGGGCATTCAATTCTTTTATGTCTTTTTCCGCCTGTATCCACTCGGCGGGGAGGGTGGGCCACTGCCCAGCCCCAGACAAAGACCGGGAGTTATACGCCGTGATGACATTCGTGTGCCGCACCTGGTCGCCCTTAGTGCCCCGCAGCTGGAGGTAATACTCCCCGCGGACAGAGAGGTTGTCATCTGTCAGCGTGATAGACGCCTGCCCGTCTCCTAAAGCCAA
>ERZ1090880.582-NODE-582-length-19741-cov-6.689475_pt1 | contig 19741 bp, 16 predicted proteins | sample MGYA00478471_ERZ1090880 | MGnify/ENA primary metagenome ERZ1090880 (study PRJEB33644, sample SAMEA5815734) | chicken gut metagenome | biome: Chicken; feature: Gastrointestinal Tract; material: Caecum | place: Ireland | collected 2019-01-01 | study: A study of the... | reverse complement strand
ATTGCAATGAGGACTTATAGACAAGGCACGCAAAAGCCGCCTTTAATGGCGGGTTTCCGTCAATCCCTTCCAGTATACCATTTATCTTCCGAACATTACCCTTTCACTCTTGAACATTCTTGTAAGGATAAATCCGAAAACGCAGGCATAAACAATGTTTGCAACTATTGTTATGCAGAAATTGAGCGGCAGGACGGAGAGTGACATTACATCAGTGACGATAAGCGCGCTGTTATATACGGGAATAAGGTACAATAACGGTGACGACTGGCCTCCGAGCAGTGAAGAAAGCAAACCCACCACCACTACTACAATGTTCAGCGGCCCTATATAGCTGTTGGCCTCCTTGACACTCTTTGCAAGGGCAGATATGCACGAAATAAGCGAAACAATCAAAAGCACCGTTGAAAGCATTACGCCAAGTATCATTATATAGTCGCCCGCGCCGAAAACCGAGAGGTCCATATCCACGCTGCCCTGGAGAAGGTTTGGCAGCGAGAGTATCAGTCCCAGGAAACTTGAAAGACCGCTCAGAAGCGATATACAGCTAAGGCTGACTATCTTGCCTATGGCTATATAGGAGCGCTTTACCGGGGTGACAAGCATTGTTGCAAAAGTGCCCCTCTCTTTTTCGCCCGCAATTGATTCCGGCGCAACCGCCATACAGCCGCTGAACATCATTACAAGTAAAACCATAGGCACTATTGCGCTTAAAATGTAGCTTGCGGCATTGCCGCTTACGGCGAGGTCGTATATTACATCAGAATCTGAATTGACGTTGAATACATTTGAAATCTGATTTTCATACATCTGAAGAATGCCCGTAACCAGCGAATACGCCATTGACGAGTTACTTTCGGCAGAGTTGTAGTAGATATCCACATTGGGGGCGCGGTAGTCCGCTTCGTTGCGGTCGGCTATAATATCGTCGAAATTTTCAGGAAAGACGACATACAAATCAAGAGCTCCGTCTTGAATTCTGTCGAGATAGTAGTCATCGTCCTCGACGGCCGTACCAATCTCCAGCCCTTCAGCAACCGCAAAATATGGCGCTACGGAGGACGGCATATTTTTAACTACGGCAGAGGATTTTCCGTCGCCCCCGATAAGTCCGCCCATGACAGAGCCCATTATGGTATATACCACATAAATCAGCAGTCCGGGCATTATTATCGTGGTGAGGAGCATGCGCCTGTCCATAAAAAATCTAGCAAACTCTTTTTTTATGATAGCTATAATGCCGCTCATACCGCACCTCCCGTCTGGCGTGCGTAAATATCAAAGAACACATCCTCGAGGTCGCGCCCCTTTACAAGCGCGGAAACGGTATCAAGCGCAACCAGCCTGCCGCCTATTATTATACCTACCCTGTCGCAAATCTTTTCCACAAGACTGAATATGTGGGTAGATAAAATTATGGTCTTGCCCTGCGCTTTCAGTTCAAGCAAAAAGTCAGTCACCGTTTTTGCGGTGAGCACGTCAAGCCCGTTGGTAGGCTCGTCAAAAATTATAAAGTCGGGGTCATTGACAACTGATATGACAAGTGAAATCTTCTGTTTCATACCCGTTGAAAGATTGGCAAGCTTTACTTCGGCAAATCTGTCTATGCCGAACCGCGAAAAGAGCTCCCTGCGGCGAGCGTTGCGGACGGGTTCGCTTATGCCATACAGCTCGCTGAAAAAATTGAACAGATAGTTAGGCGTAAAAAAATCTTCGAGCTTGAGCTCGCCAGTAAGAAAACCTATGCGCGAACGGACGGCGTCGGGCTGTTTTACAATGCTGAACCCCTCTATCTGTGCGTCGCCAGCGTCCGGCGATATGAGCGTTGCAAGCATCCGCAATGTAGTAGTTTTGCCTGCACCGTTAGGTCCGAGCAGACCGAAAATCTCGCCCCTGTATGCCGTGAATGAAAGGTCGTCTACGGCCGTTATCACCTTTTTATCGGTGCGCTCCAGCCGCTGCTGCTTGTAGGAGAGCTTAAATCGCTTGGTAAGCCCCTCCACCTTTAAAATTTCTTCCATAATAACTCCGATGCGCCGCTGTCTTTTTCTGGCGCACTTATATTTCAGATTATACCATACCCGATGCATTTAAATCAACCAAATTGAACAATGAAGCGGCGTGAAGATTGCTCACCCCCATTTTTGCATACAAATACGGGCAACTATCTTGCTTAAATCTGTTATATAAAAAAAACAAACCGTTGCGGAATAAACTTGTAAAAGACGTGCGGGCGCTCATAATTGCGCGCCCGCACGTAAGCTAATAAATAAAGACCTTAGCTTAGCCAGGTTACAGAACACCAAGCATTTTTAGAACCACGCAGAGGATGGCAAGGAGAATAAGGTAAATTATGAACGGAGTGTACCTTGCCGAAGATATGCTTTTCAGCATCAGCTTTATTGCGGCAAAACCCGCCAGGGCGGAGGCAAACACGCTGATTGCCACGCAGAAGCCGAAGCTTGCTCCCGCATACATAAAAATATCGGAGAGTTCTCCACCGACAATGCCCTTTATAAGCGTTACGGCAAAGCCGCCCGCTATGACGGGAATGCTCATAAGAAAGGAGAAGTCGGCAACCTCCTCTCTGTCAGCCCCAGATATTATGCCTGCGGCAACCGTTGCGCCGCTGCGTGATATACCAGGTATTACGGCTACCGCCTGCATAACACCCATAAACAGCGCATTTTTAGCTTTGAGCGGAAGAGTGTTTGCTGTGCGCTTTGCCCTCACCTGCGCCGCGGCGAGAAGTACGGCTGTAAGAGCAAAACCCGCCGCAAGGTATGCGCCGCCGAAAAGGTAGCGCTCGACTAAATCGCCGAGCAGAAACCCGACGAGTGCGGCGGGAATGCTTGCAAAAATAAGCCAGAGAAGTTTTTTATACGGCCGTCTGAACAGCCCAAGAACCTGCCTGCGGAAACATACGAGAACGGCAAAAAGCGTGCCCAGATGCAAAAACAGGTCAAACAGCATATCCGCGCCCTGCAAATCTATGTTGAATACCCGCTGGACAAGAACGAGATGCCCGCTCGAGGATATGGGCAGGAATTCGGTCAGTCCCTGCACCAGACCGAGTATCAGCGCCTGAAAAAAAGTCATTTTACACCGCAAAACTGAAATTTTACATTTTAATATATGCGGATGTGTACAACCTTATTCGCGGCGCCTTTACAAATTAATGTATGCAACCTGCCATTATCACGACATAAATTTGGCCTTTAGTGCGGCCGTAAAAAATATAGTGGTTTTAAATAATGAAATACACCTTTTTGCAGCACAAAAATTACGACATAAAAAAAGCCGTGATAAACACGGCTTTTTGTTTGTACTGTTATTATGCAGTTGTTGTATTACCGCTTGTTGTGCCGCCGGTCGTCGTCGAGCCGGTATTTGCGGTCGTTGTAAGGCTTGTAAGGTCGCTGAACCTGCTCTCGTATACGGTAACAACCACGTCGTTATCGAATATATCGAGAAGGTCAAGCTGAAGCCTTGAAGATGCGTTCTCGAGGTCGGAATTCTTTATAGCTTCATAGAACTCATACTCGAAAGTGCCCTCAGTTTTGATGTTTGCGCTCCATGCAGGAGTGTATGTTTCAGAATCGGGATTGAATACGTTGGTAACGTATATGAGATGCCAGCCGTAGTCGCCTGCGCAGACAGCAAACGCACCTGCATTGCCGCCGTTGTTGTTTATGGCGTACTGTGCAGCATACTCAAATTCCTTTATATAGTCGGTCGAGTAAGCGCTTATGCTGTAACCGATATAGTTGGAAAGTATGCCTGTATCGGTGGTATATGCATACTGAAGCTCGTTTACGGCGCTCATAACCTTGTAGTAATCGGAGTTCTCGTCAAGAAGACAAGCCGTAGTGAAATCGGCGAGGTCAACCGTGCCGTAGGCATATACAAACTTGGAATAATCAATTTCAGATTTTTCGTCTGCGGGGTCGGTGTTAAATATATCGGTGAGGTAATAGTCGGGGTTGCCCTTGCTCGTATCGGAAACGTTTATCGTTTCGCCGTCAGCCCAGTAGCTCCAGGTTACGTTGCTGCCGTTCTCCGTTCCGAGCGTGAAATCTATATAGCCGATAAACTCATCGAGCATCTCGTCTATGTCGAGGCTGTTGGGAATGAGCGTATAGCTGTCGTCACCGTTCTTTACGGCCGTACCGTTATAGCTGTACAGTCCGGGGTATTTTTCAAGGTTTTCATACCTCTTGTTTCCAAGCATGTTGTCCTTGAAGAAGAGAACTTTGCGGCTGTCGTCGCCTGCATTGTAATATGTTTTTCCGTCTGCAGTTGCGGCAGCGCCTGCTGTAAATCCGTTATCGTTGGCGTTGAAGCTGTAATCCACACCGCCGTTGAACCATGCGGAGCGCTGGTCGGTGGTCGTTATTTCGCCGAGCAGCTTATTGCGCATCTCGTAATATTCGTTCTGGGTTATTACGTTGTTGTTGAGAAGCGACGTAAGGCTGGTAAGAAGATTGCTCTGAGATGTGCTGAAGGGAAGCAGTATATTATATACATAGCCGAAGCTGCGACCGTTATCGGTGTTGGGCGTATAGAGTATGAAGGACGTATCAGAAAGGCTGCTGAGCGAGGATTCGTAGCTTGAAACAGAGCCGTTATAGTCGGCCTTCTGCTGTCCGAGAAGTTCCTCGTACCTGTCTTCAACGTAGTCTATGCTGTTCTCCTCTATATCCTTTTCAAGCTCAAGCTCGTAGAGGTTGTAGTAGTTAAGAAGAAGTTGCTGACGAAGGAGGCTTAAATACTGACCCTGAACATAGTCAAGATTCCATATATCGGAGATGTCGTCATCGTCTGTTATAAGATAGTTGGCGTCCAGCCTCTGAATAAACCTGTTGTATGCCTGGCGGCGCTTCCACGAAGTTGTGCCTTCAAGCTTGTCTTCCTGGTATATGCCGCTGAGCGGAAGAGTATAATCGCTGTAACCGGTATATACGTTATAGTCGAGCGTACCGTCCTCTTTGAGGGGATAGAAGTTCTCTACCTCTGTATCCACTCCCTCGGGAAGGGTAGCGTCTGAGGTATCTTCGGTGGTATCAGTCTCAAGGATTAACTCCTCGTAGCTGTCTATGGCCGAATTGAGAGAGGCCTTGAGCGAGTACTCGGCAAGCAGGTTGTAGTCGACGTCCTTGTCGCCGGTATAGTCGTCTACCGTAGCCTGGTAATCAAGCATTGCGGCATACTTTTCAATGTCGGTCTTGCTTTCGTCATTGAACCAGCTTACTGCCGCAGAAGCTGAAGTGAGGCCGTCGTAGCCGTCCTCCACCATATCCTGAAGAGTGGCAAGCGTTGCATACTGAATGAGTATCTCGTTGTTTACGAGAGTATTTGCAAGCGTTTCGAACGCCTCGCCGTAGGTGCTGCCGCCTGAAACGAGCGACGAACCCGCATTGAGGAAATATGCCACAAGCTGGCGCTTGATAATTTCAGTGCCGCCGGATATTGCCCCGGTGTATTCCTTGAGGTCTTCGTCGAGCTTTTCAGAATTGGATATGTCTATCTCAGCGATGACCTGATTCATATCGGACTGAGCATTGGCCGTTACAAGCGAGCAGCCCGCAAAGGTAACCGTTCCCGCAACAATTCCGGCCGTGAGTATTGATAAAATCCTGAACTTCTTTTTCATGTACGTTTTCTCCGCATAAATTTATGCTTGAACTGACTGGCATTTGCGCACCATACGCAAACACATTTAACATTATATAATAATTTGAGCGGTATAGCAAATCATTTTTCTTAAAATTAAGTGAAACTTGCCGCAAATTTTAAAAATTTTGTTAAATAGAGCATTGTTCTTGACGGCGTAGAGGCAAGATTGAAGTTAATTCTGGGCGAGCCCGTCATAGAGACGTGTATTCCGCCCGCAAATTTATCCATTGCGGCCGAAAGTTTTTTGTTGTTGAGCGAGGCGAGCGAGGAGAATTCAAGGTATGCCTCCTTTGAGCTTACGCCTATCTTGCTCACGTCAAACTTAGCAGCGTAGGCCTTCATAACGGCGATTATGAGCAGGTTAAGCACCTCGTCCGGCATATTGCCGTAGTTCTCCTCTATCGAGAGGCAGACGCGCTTGTAGTCTTCCACGGTGCGTATTTCGGCTATCTGTTTGTAGCAGTCCATTCTGCCCGCAGGCGATTCTATATAGTTTTCCGGTATATATGCCGTGGCCTTTATATCCAGCTCGGCAGGCGTGAGCTTTTCTCCCGACAGCTCCTCTTTGAGCATTTTGGAGTACAGCTCGTAGCCCACTTTGTCCATATGACCGTGCTGTTCCGCGCCAAGCACGTTGCCCGCTCCCCTTATTTCAAGGTCGCGCATTGCTATTTTAAAGCCCGAACCGAGTTCGGTAAACTGCATTATGGCTTTTAGGCGCGCGGCTGCGTCCGACGTCATTACCTTTTCGGGCTTGAAAGTGAAGTACGCCTGGGCGAGGCGGTTGCTCCTGCCCACCCTTCCGCGCAACTGATAGAGCTGGGATATTCCCAGTCTGTCGGCATCAATGACTATTATGGTGTTGGCGTTGGGGAGGTCTATTCCGTTTTCTATTATGGTAGTCGTCACAAGGATATTCTTTTCGCCCTTGTAAAAGGCCATCATATTGCCTTCAAGAAGGTCTTTATCCATTCTGCCGTGCGCATAGCATACCCTGCCCTCGGGCACTATTTCGGCTATCTTCCCCGCAAAGGAAGATATCGTTTCCACTCTGTTATAGAGTATAAACACCTGTCCTCCGCGCGAAATTTCCCTTACGCACGCATCGCGTATGAGCGTTTCCGTCTCCTCCACCACGTATGTCTGCACGGGCATCCTCTTCTGCGGAGGCGTGTTTATCGTGCTTATGTCCCTTATGCCTGAAAGCGACATATGCAGCGTGCGCGGTATGGGCGTAGCCGTCATTGTAAGGCAGTCTATATCATTTTTTATGTGCTTTATCTTCTCCTTGTGCTCCACGCCGAAGCGCTGCTCCTCGTCGAGGACGAGAAGGCCGAGGTCATAGAATTTCACATCGGAGGAGAGCAGTCTGTGAGTGCCTATTATGAGGTCTATCTGCCCATCCGCAAGCTTTTTAAGCGTCTCCTGCTGCTGTTTGGGCGTTTTGAAACGGTTGAGTTTATCCACGCGCACTCCGAATTCCGCAAAGCGGGCGCAGGCGGTATTGTAGTGCTGTTCAGAAAGTATGGTGCTGGGGCACATTATGGCGGCCTGCTTGCCGCCGAGTATGCAAAGGTATGCCGCGCGCAGCGCTACCTCCGTCTTGCCGTAACCCACGTCGCCGCAGAGCAATCTGTCCATGACTTTGTCCGAGCACATATCGGCCTTGATTTCGGCTATCGAACTGAGCTGGTCGGGCGTCTCTTCATATATGAACGCGTCCTCGAACTCCTCCATCATTGCGGTGTTTTCGGGGAAACGGAAGCCCTTTTTCTTGCTCCTTTCGGCATACAGCTCCTTCAGATCGAACGCCATCTTTTTGATGGACTGGCGCACGCGCTCCTTTATCTTTTCAAAGTCCGCGCCGCCTATCTTGGAGAGCTGAGGGTTATCCTGGCCGACGTACTTTGAAAGTATATCCATCTGCTCTACGGGAACATAGAGCACGTCGCCGCCCTTATATTCTATGGATATATATTCCTTTATTCCGTCAGTCGTCTCAATCTTCTGCGTGCCTGTTATTTTGCCTATGCCGTGCTTTTCATGTACGGCGTACTGGCCGATTTCGGGCGCGGTGAACATATCGCCGCGCCTGCGGCGTATGCGGCGGGTGACCGCCGACTTTGTGTAGAGGTCGCCGCTACCCAAAATTACAAGCTTATCTTCGTGCAGAATGAGGCCGTGTGCAAACTCTTCTGAACATACCGCCACTCCCCTGAGCGCGGTAAGCGTATCCGGAAGAGGATTGACGGGCAGACCTTCGTCTATAAAAGACTGCGTAAGCTTTTCTGTGCGCGCGGCAGAACCTGTGAACACCAGCACCCTGTACCCGCCCTTAAGCCAGTTGCGGACGTCGGTCATAAGGTCGGAAAACACATTGAGATATGAGGGCGAAGGCGTTGAATGCAGCGTGTAAGTCTTTAACGGCTGAAAGAAGAAAGTGCTGCCGAAAAACGTCTGCAGACTGACGCCCTTAAAGGCCGAAAGAATGGCAAAAAACTTATCTTCGGGAATAATCTGTTCGAGCGAAAAATCAAACACTTCGCCGCCTGCCTTAAGCTCTTTGAAGCGGTTTTCGTGTTCGGAGTAGAGCCCCTCCATTCTGTCATGTATCAGCTTACACTCGTCGAAATATATGACTGTATCGGGCGAGAGCGCGTCGAACACAGTCATTGTGGATTCGAGCACGGGCATGAGGTATGAAGCGCCCGCAAAGGGCGTACCGCCCTCCGCACGGGCGATTATGTCGTCTGCAATGGTGCGCGCCCTGCCGAAGGCCTTTATGTCGGCAAATTTTTTGAGCCCTAAAGAGAGCGCGGCCTTTACTGCGGGCAATTCCGACTGACTGAGCAGCACCTCCGCCGCACAGATTATCTTTACTGAAGAAACTTCTTTGAGCCGTTCACCCGAAAGCACATCGTACGGGCGTATTTTTTCTACCGTATCGCCGAAAAAATCAATACGGACGGGATTATCGAGATTTATGGGGAAAATATCTATTATATCGCCGCGTACGGCAAAGCTGCCCTTTGCCTCCACCTCGTATTCGCGCGTATAGCCCATCGCGACGAGCTTTGAAGGAAACGAAGAATAGTCGTAATCGCTGCCAACGTTCAGCACGAGCGAGGGATGGTTTGCAGGGAAGAGCTGCATTGCGGCCTCTATGTCGCACACTGCCACCCTTGCGCCGCCGTAAATTTTATCCGCCGCAGTCAGCCTTGCAAAAAGCGCATCGCGCGAGACGGCCTCTTTGTATAAAAGCACGTCGTCTTTGGCGGTGAGCAGCACAGCCTGCTCGCCCGTGAGCGTGGTAAGCGCCTCTGCCGCCTTGTGCGCAGACACGGCGTCCGCAGTAATGTATAACAATCTGCCGCGGTTCAAGGCGGCGGCAATGTATTTGTGCGGTTCAGGCACGCCGAAAACCGCCGTCGGTACGCCGAGGCGGATATCATTGCCGAGGGAGACATACTCTCCCCCTAAATTTTCATAGCTGAAAAAATTATTTTTCAAAACAACACTACCAAAAAGCGCAGACGCGCCAGATATCAGCCGTTAAACTTAGTCATAACCTCTTCGCAGGGGACGCCCTTTGCAAGCTCTATGGCAGCTTCGGCCGCCCTGCCGCAGGCGGATATGAACAGCTCGTAATCTTCGCGGCGCACTTCGGAAAGTACATAGTTTATTATGGGGATATTAACCTCGCTGTCGCGAATTCCTATGCGTATGCGCGCAAAATCCTGCGTACCTGTTTCGGCTATCACGGAGCGCATTCCGTTGTGAGTGCCCGCGCTGCCCGAGGGACGTATCCTTATTTTACCCTTGGGAATATCGTAGTCGTCATATATGACCACGAGTTGTGCAGGCGTTGCCTTATAAGTTGCAAGCAGCTGCTTTACCGCCACCCCGCTTAAATTCATATATGTGAGCGGGCGCGCTATTATGACCTTTTCGCCGCCGATAAATGCCTCGGCGATATATGAAGAACACTGCTTTTTTTTGAACTTTACACCCAGCTTTTCGGCAACGTCCGCCGCTGCGTTGAAGCCCATATTGTGGAAAGTTCTGGCATACTTTTCTTCAGGGTTGCCAAGCCCGACTATAATATACATAAACTGCACCAAACGGTTTTAAGCTGACTTTGCGCGCATTCACTTGTGCGCGCCGCTTATTTAAAACGCCACAGCAGAACTGTGGCGTAAAATTCTTTTTTAACTGCCTGACAGGATAAATCAGTCGTATATCTTGGACATGGGTTTGTCGAGATATACGTTCTCTATCGCGGAGGCAAAAATCGACGCAGTGGAGATAATTCTGAAAGAAGGAAGCATCTTTTCCTGCGGGATGTTTATTGTATCGAGAATGGCAAGCTCCTGTATGGGGGAGTCGGCAAGCCTTTCGATTGCGGGGCCCGAGAGTACGCCGTGCGAGCAGCAGGCATAAATCTCTTTTGCACCCGCCTCTTTGAGCGCCTTGGCGCCCTGAACAATCGTGCCGGCGGTATCTATCATATCGTCGACCATAAGGCAGTTTTTGCCCTCGACCTCGCCTATGATATTCATTACTTCCATCACATTCGCCTTGGGGCGGCGCTTATCTATTATGGCCATCTTGGCGTCCATGCGGGCCGCAACTTTGCGCGCGCGGGAAACCGAGCCTATATCCGGAGAAACTACGACGAAGTTATCGTCTACCTTGGGTTTGAAATAATTGTAGAGCGTAGGGCCGCCGATAAGGTTATCGAGCGGGATATCGAAAAAGCCCTGTATCTGCATGCAGTGAAGGTCCATTGTAAGCACCCTGTCTGCACCTGCAGAAGTTATAAGGTTTGCAACGAGCTTTGCGGTGATAGGCTCACGCGAGCGCGCCTTTCTGTCCTGTCTTGCGTAGCCGAAGTAGGGAATTACCGCAGTAATTCTGCCTGCGCTTGCGCGCTTTGCTGCATCAATCATGATGAGCAGCTCCATAAGGTTGTTGTTTACGGGACTGCTGGTGGACTGAACGAGAAATACATCCTTGCCCCTGACCGTCTCTTCAAAGCGGACGTAAATTTCGCCGTCGGAAAAGTGCGTTACCTCCATATCACCTAAAGAGGTGTTGAGCTTGGACGCTATGGCCTGAGCAAGCGGCTTGTTTGAATTACCTGAAAAAATCTTAATCTCGTTGCCGTGATTAATCATTGGGGATATGCCTCCGGAATGCTTTTGTATTTTAAACGCCGCGCTTTACCGCGCAAAGTGTTTATTCTGTTTTGGGCGGCAAAAGCCGCACTTAAGTTCATAAAACCAAGCATAAATATTTTATAGTCTGAGCGGCGCATTGTCAACCTAATGGCCGCAACACTACAAAATATTTTTTTACATTTTTTATAGTTTTGTAAACAAAAATTCAGTTCCGCACGGCGTCTGACTTTTTTGTGCGCTCCCGCATTTCGCCGAAAAAGCCGGAAAGTATTGCGGCACACTCATCCTCCATAATTCCGCCCTCGACTTCGGCCGTGTGGTTGAGTACACCAGAGCGGGCAATCACGTCGGTGAGCGAGCGCCCCTTGGCCTCGTATGCGCCGAAGTACACCTTTTTTATTCTGGCGTTGAGAATTGCGCCCATGCACATGGGGCAGGGTTCAAGAGTGACGTAAATTTCACAGTCAGGCAGGCGCCAGCTGCCCATCTTTTTGCACGCCTTTTCTATCGCCTCTATTTCGGCGTGAGCGGTGGCTATCTGCCTTTTTGTACGTCTGTTGTGGCCGCGGCCTATTATTTTGCCGTCGCAGACCACCACTGCGCCTATGGGTACTTCGCCCTCTTCGTATGCCTTTTTTGCGCACTTCAGCGCGCTTGCCATAAACTTATTCTTCATATAATTGAGTAAAATTTTTAAGTGCGCTGAAGCACTTTTTCAGTCTGTTCAGATTTTTTATCGGGTGCGAAAGGCTGTCGCTTCCGCATTCTATTGTATATGCAGGAATTTTAAGGCGGTATATGCACCAGTCCTTATATCCGCCTGCCGAACCAGTTATCTTTTTTACGGTATAACCCGTAGACTTGGCGAGTATGTGCGCGCCGCATTCGTCGCCCCCGCCTTCAAACTCCCAGTAAATCTCCTCGCCCTTTGTATGAAACGAAAAGGTCGCGCAGGGCATAATCTTTAAAGTAAAATCCCTTATGGCCTTGCTCTCCGGCTCGGAAAACGGCGAACCGCCTATGCAGTTCTCACCTCCGCGCACTTTTGTGTTCAGCCGACCCGTACCCCATAGGGCGTCGAAGTTGCAATTCAGATCCACGCCCCTCGCGTTTGCTTTCCACATGGGAGATTTAGTCTGCGAAACTACCGCGCCGTCGGGATTTGAAAGCGGAATAATCCATCCGCCCCACCCGCCGCAAAGGCCGCAGGCAATGTGCTTTAACCCGAGCCTTGCCGTTATCCACTCCCTTCCGTGAATGGCGTATGTGGAAATGAGCTGCCTTCCCGTGAGGCTGCCGCAGTGCATTGCAAAAATCGCCCTGCCGCACAGAGAATAACCTATTACACATTTTTTGCCGCTGTATGAAAGGTAAAACTTTTTTACTTCTTCATATATCACAAAACTAGCTTATTCAGCGCGCCGCAGCTATATTCAGAATGTGTGTATAAGGTAAAAAACAGTTTTATTCAAAGCAGTTTATTCACTATATTATAATATAAGGTTAAATAATAAACAACAGGCAACAGGTCTATTTGTGGTATTCGCTGCCGGAGTTTATCATATAGGCGCGGTATATCTGCTCGCACAGAATTACGCGCATAAGCTGGTGCGGAAACGTCATGTCCGAAAACGAGAGCTTCAGGTGAGCGGCGGCCTTGACCTTGTCGCACAGGCCGCAGGACGAACCTATGATAAATGTGACCTCGCTGCCTCTGTCTGAAAGTTTTTTCATTTCGGCAGCAAGTCCCTCGCTGGACATCTTTTTGCCCTCTATGCAGAGCGCGATTATAAAACCCTTTGCGGCATGAAGAATGCTCTCGCCCTCCTCATCAAGCGACCTGCCCTCGGCAATCTCGCGTACGGTAAAAGTTACAAACCGTGAAAGGCGTTTTGCATACTCGGCCACCGCGTCGCGGTAGAAGGCCTCCTTTATCTTGCCGACGCAAACAATATTTACCTTCTGCATCAGGCGAACAACCCCGCTATCCAGATTATGACAAGCGCGGCTATGCCGAGCGCCGCTGTTACAAAAAATTTAGATACGCCGCCCTTCTGAGGCTTTTCGGGCGACCAGCCGACAATGAGCATTGTAAGCGACGCGGCAAATGACAGTGCGGAGAGCACGGTGACCAATATCGCCGCCCAGAGCGGAGCCCAGTCGAAGATAGTACCGGAAGTATCCAGCCCGCATGCCTGCAACACAATTATTACGGCATTGTTGATAAAGTGCGCAATTACCGAGGGAATGAGCGAGCGCGAACGGATGGCAAGCAATGCAAAGGCGCAGCCGCATACAAACTGGTAAAAGGTCTGGAGGGCGCTTGCGTGAAAGAGCGCAAAGCACATTCCGCACAGAAAAACAGCGTTTAAACCGCCCGCCTGCTCTCTGATGTTGCCGAGCACGACGCCGCGGAAGAGAGTTTCTTCAAACAGCGCAGGTATGACGGCAATTACAAGGAGCGCAAGCGCAACCCCTCCGCCGCCAAGCGGAGGAAAGTAATTTACAGTACTTTCGTAGCCCAGCCGTTCAAGCAGAAGCGAAAAGCCGACGTTGATCCAGCTTGCAGAAAAGAGCAGGCCGAACGTTAAAAGCACGGCTGCGGCACACCACTTTGCGCACAATTTTTTAGGCATTCTGAGCGGTACAAGAGTACGGAAAGAGGCCTTCTGCACCTTTAAAACGAGGGTGATGCCAATGGCTATTGCAACAGGTGCAACGAGATAATTTATGTAGATGTAGACAGCGTCGTCTGCGGCGAGCCCTGCGGCCGTGCATACGAGCGAACAGATAAGGCTTAAAAAGACGTAAAAGACGACCACCGCGCTGAACGCCATGCCGCCAGTTGCGCTGCCAATACCGCCTTTAAAATTTTCCATACTCAGATTATACCCTAAAAGCGCGTTTAAGTAAAATAATTGATTTACTTTTATTGCAAAATATATTAAAATAGTTCAGAAATCACTCAGGACAAGGTTTTATGAGAAATTTAGACACAACAGTTATCGAGGATGCGGTTTACCGCGCGGCGCTCAAAGCGGGCGTAGACCTTACCTCCTCCTGCAGGCATGCGCTTGAAGAGGCCTGTACGGCCGAGTACGAAGGCGCGGCAAAGTTTGCGCTTGAAAAACTTATAGAAAACAGTGAAGTTGCAGCGCGTATGGGAATGCCCGTCTGCCAGGACACGGGCGCGGCGGTAGTTATCCTTGAAATAGGAAACGAGGTGTGCCTGAGCGGCAAACCGCTGTACGACGCAGTAAACGACGGCGTAAGGCGTGCGTATAAGGACGGCTATTTCAGAAAGTCGGTATGCGACCCAATAACGCGCGAGAACACGGGCGACAACACCCCCGCGTTCATACATACAGAATTTATCAGCGGCGACCGTATAAAAATGACGTTTATGCCCAAGGGCTTCGGGAGCGAAAACATGAGCGCGCTATATATGCTCAAGCCCGCGCAGGGCGTTGAGGGCATAATAGACGCCATAATCGGCACAGTCAGAAAAGCAGGTTCGCGCCCCTGCCCTCCCGTTTATGTAGGCGTGGGAATAGGCGGAACTTTCGACAGCTGCGCCTACCTTGCAAAAAAAGCGCTCACACGCGATATAGGCACGCACAACCAGAGAAGTGATATTGCCGAAATCGAAAAAGAGGCGCTGAGGCGGATAAACGAGCTCGGCATAGGTTGCCAGGGCTTCCACGGCAAAACTTCAGCCATAGGTGTGAGCTGCGAATGGGCGCCCACGCACATTGCAGGCCTGCCCGTTGCCGTAAACATACAGTGCCACTGCGTGCGCTGCGTAAAGGAGAGCTTATGAAAGAACTTACTCTACCCCTTTCCAAAGAGCAGGTCAAAGACCTGCACGCAGGCGACAGCGTGAACATAACGGGCGTAATACTCACCGCGCGCGACTGCGCGCACAAGCGCATAATGCAATACATAAAAGAGGGCAGGCCCCTGCCCTTTGCACTTGAAAACGCAATAATTTATTATGCAGGCCCCTGCCCTGCAAAGCCCGATATGGCTTCGGGCAGCTGCGGCCCCACTACCTCTGCAAGAATGGACAGCTTTGCCCCCGCACTCCTCGATTTGGGACTTGGCGGAATGATAGGTAAGGGCGAAATGTGCAATGAGGTTGCCGAGGCATTAAAACGCAACACAGCCATATATTTTGCAGCCATCGGCGGTGCGGGTGCGCTCTACGGCAATGCCATCAAAAAGAGCGAGTGCATAGCCTTCCCCGACCTTCTTTCCGAAGCCGTCTACCGCCTTGAAGTGCAGAACTTCCCCGCGGTGGTTGCCATGGATTGCCACGGCGGGAACATATACAGATAATTTTTTCGGCACGGCGCGACGACCGCTAAAAATGTTTGACAAAACGGCTGTGCGGCAATATAATTTTATTAGTAGCAAGCGCGCGAAAAGCGCATTTTTAACGGCGTTGACCGGGACAGACGCACCCAACGCTCCCTTTAAAGAGAGAGGAATCCGCAAACGGCTGAAAGGTTCCTTATGGGGAAGGATGCGGTATTCACCCGCGAGCCGGACGGGCGAAATTTTTTAAAGTAGTCCGCCCCGCACGTTCTGCGTAAAAGAACTGTATGAAGGCGGCATTATGCCGTAAATTCAGGTGGTACAGCGGTACTGTAATTTATCGCCCTGAGCTTAAAGCTCGGGGCTTTTTTAATATTTTTTTGCAGGAGAAAGATTTATGCAGGAAAACAATATGCACGAAATCGACGACATCAAAGCGGCGATAGAGCAGGCCGTGAAGGACATTCAGTCGAGCGCTACCCTGCGCGAGATTAAGATGAAATTCCTTGGCAAGGGCGGCAATATTCCCTCCCTTATGAAAAAGCTTAAAGAAGTTCCGCCCGAACAGCGCCCCGAACTGGGTAAAATTATAAACGCCCTGCGCGAATGGGCCGACGCCCGCTTCAACGAGGTGGAAAAATTTGTTAAAGAACGCGAGATGGGCGCGCGCTACGAGAGCGAAAAAATTGACATCACCCTGCCCGGGAAGATGCGCAAAAAGGGCGCATACCACCCCGACACGCTTATAATAGACGAGCTCGTCTCTGTATTTGCAGGCATGGGCTTTGAGATTTTTGAAGGTCCTGAAATAGAGACCGATTACTATAACTTCACCGCCCTCAACACGCCCAAGGACCACCCCGCGCGAGATATGCAGGACACGTTCTACCTCGGCCCCGATATGCTTCTGCGCACGCAGACTTCGGCAGGTCAGATAAGGGTTATGGAGAACAAAAAGCCGCCCATAAAGGTGCTTTCGCCCGGCAAGGTGTACCGCTTTGACGACGACGCCACCCATTCGCCGATGTTTTCGCAGATGGAAGGGCTTGTTGTCGACAAGGGAATAACTCTGTGCGACCTTAAGGGCATGCTCAGCGAATTTGCAAGAAAGGTGTTCGGCGAGGGCGTCAAAACAAGGCTTCGCCCCTCCTACTTCCCCTTCACCGAGCCCTCCGTAGAAGTGGACGTAAGCTGCTTCGAGTGCGGCGGAAAGGGTTGCAGGCTGTGCAAGGGCACGGGCTGGATAGAAGTCCTCGGCGCAGGCATGGTCAACAGAGCCGTGCTTGAAAACTGCGGCATCGACCCCGACGAATACACGGGATTTGCATTCGGCATGGGCATAGAGCGCATTGCAATGCTCAAATACGGCATAAACAATATGAAACTGCTGTTTGAAGGCGACGTACGCTTCCTGAAGCAGTTCAAGGCATAAGGAGGCAACGAATGAAAGCACCTTTAAGTTGGCTTAAAGATTATGTGGATATAGACGTAAGTGCGCAGGAACTTCAGGCAAAGCTCTTTTCCTGCGGATTTGAAGTTGAAGAACTTATAGAAGTTGGCAAGGACATCAGCGGCGTGTATGTGGGCGAAGTTATCGAATGCGAGCCCATAGAGGGTACTCACCTGCACGTATGCAAGGTAGACTGCGGCGAAAAGGGCGTGTTCCAGATATGCTGCGGCGCAGACAATGTTGAAAAGGGCATAAAAGCGCCCGTTGCGCTTGAGGGCGCAACCGTATACGCCACCGCAAAGGACCACGTGACCATAGAGGGCGTGACCACAATCAAAAAGGGTAAGCTGCGCGGCGTGGAATCCTACGGAATGCTCTGCTCGGGTGCAGAACTGGGCGTGAACGGCGATATGTTCGACGGCGGCGATTACAACGGACTTCTCCTCCTCCCCAAAGGCTGCAAGAACGGCGAGGATGTAAAGCCGCTGCTCGGCCTGGACGACTACATCTTCGATATAGGCGTAACAGCCAACCGCCCCGATTGTCAGAGCATACTCGGCATCGCGCGCGAGGTTGCGGCCGTACTCAAAAAGCCGCTCAAAGAGCCTGCACTCGACTACACCGAGGTAAAGGAGCAAAAGCGACGCGTCAAAGTTACTGTACTCGCCCCCGAACTCTGCCCCAGATATATAGCGCACTATGTAAAGGACATAAAGATTGCCCCCTCACCCCTCTGGATGAGGCGCAGGCTGGCTCTGTGCGGCCTCCGCTCCATTTCAAACGTCGTAGATATAACAAACTTTGTTCTGCTCGAGATGGGGCAGCCCATGCACGCATTCGACCTTGACACCATAGAGGGCAGCGAAATTGTTGTGCGCAGAGCATACGACGGCGAAAAGATTGTAACGCTCGACGAAAAGGAGTTCACCTTAAATCACGAAAACCTTGTGATATGCGACGGCAGCAAGCCTGCCGCTCTTGCAGGCATTATGGGCGGACTGAACACCGAAATAAAGGACACCACAAAGGAAGTACTCTTTGAGGCGGCAAAATTTGCCCGCGACAGCGTAAGAAAAACCTCGCGCGCGCTCGGACAGCACTCGGACTCCTCCGCTATATTTGAAAAGGGTACAAACGAATACACCACCGAACGCGCAATGAAGCGCGCCCTCCACCTTATAGAAAAACTCGGATGCGGCACGGTAACGAATAAGTGCGCAGATGTCAAGACGCCCTATTCTGACACCTCTGTCAAAAAAATGACGGTAAGCCCCGAAAAGATTAACGCACTTCTGGGCATAGAAGTGCCTGAGGAAGTTATGGTGGATATTCTCCGCTCGCTCAACTTCGGCGTAGAAAAATCCGGCAAAGAGCTGGCGCTCACCCTTCCCCCCTACCGTGACGACATATTTGCCTACCCCGACATAGCCGAAGAAATTATAAGAATGTACGGCTATGACCACATAAAGGATACATTTATGCCCACCGCAAAGATTACCAACGGCGGTTACAGCGAGGAACAGCGCGCAAGGGACAGGCTCAAGGAACTTTTAGTGAATGAAGGACTTTACGAAGTTTCAAACTACTCCTTCTATTCTGAAAAAGACCTCGATATGCTCAGGATACCTCAGGACGCACCCGAAAGAAAGTTTATAAAAGTACTCAACCCCATAAGCGAAGAGCTTTCGGTTATGCGCACATTCCTTGCGCCCTCAATGGTAAACGTTATGCTGCGCAACTTAAAGCGCGGCAACTACGAGGGCGGCGCGTTCGAAATTGCCAAAGTTTATCTGCCTGAAAAGCTGCCGCTCGACAAACTGCCCGAAGAAAAGATGCACATCTGCATAGGCATGTGGGGCAGCGCAAACTTCTTCGATATAAAGGGCGTGACGGAGAGCATTGCCGAAAGTCTGAACACAAAGTTTGAGTATGTAAGAGGCACACGCCCCTACCTTCACCCCGGAATTACCGCGGAAATACTGTGCGACGGCGAAACCGTGGGCGTGGTTGGTTCGGTCGACCCCGCAGTACTTGAAAGCATTGCAGCCGAAAGGCCTATGGTGCTTGCCGAGCTTGACTATGAACTGCTCAAAAAACACGCAAAGCCATTCAAGTATGTTCCCATGCCCAAGTTCCCCGAAGTACAGCGCGACCTTGCGCTGATTGCGGCGGCGGACGTCACCTGCGGACAGATAGAAAAGGAAATCTGCGCAGCTTGTAAGTACGTGAGCGATGTAAAGCTTTTCGATTTGTATATAGGCAGTCAGGTAGGCGAAGGCAAAAAGAGTATGGCATACAGCCTTACCTTTACGCCCAGGGACGAGGCATTTACGGGCGAAAAAATAGACGGATTTGTCAAAAAAATACTCTCTAACCTGCGCTTCAAACTCGGCGTGGAGCTGAGGTAACAAGCCATGCACAACATTGTCCTCATAGGCATGCCCGCCTCAGGCAAGAGCACGGCGGGCGTGCTGATAGCTAAGAGAGCGGGCTACGGCTTTATAGATTCCGACCTGCTCATCCAGAAGAGCCAGGGGAAGCTTTTGTGCGATATCCTTGCAGAGAAGGGCGCTGAGGGCTTTATAGCCGTTGAAGAGCGCGTAAACTGCATTATAGAGGCCGAAAATTGCGTTATCGCCACGGGCGGCAGCGTTATTTACGGCGACAAGGCAATGGCGCACCTCAAGAGCATAGGCACGGTCGTCTATCTTAGGATAGCACTTGAAGAGCTTGAAAAGAGGCTTGCAGGGCAGGATATATTCGCGCGCGGAGTTGTAATGCGCAAAAAGAGCGAAACGCTTGCCCAGCTGTATGACGAGCGCGTACCCCTCTATGAAAAGTATGCCGATATAACCATAGATTGCAGCGGACTGACCATTGAACAGACCGTTTGCACCGTCATATCCTCACTGAAGGCTGACGGAAGGTTATAATTGGCGTTAAAATGCAAACTCTGCGTTTTGCTGAATAGCAGCTTGGCGCAGATATCTATTATAGTAAACCATCAAAAACAATCAGAATTTTACAGATAAACGCGCGTGCGCCCAAAAGGCGCACGCGCATTTATAAATCTGTCTCTTATACACATCTCCGAGCCCACGAGACTGCAGCTAATCTC
>ERZ1090880.581-NODE-581-length-19751-cov-7.752386_pt1 | contig 19751 bp, 19 predicted proteins | sample MGYA00478471_ERZ1090880 | MGnify/ENA primary metagenome ERZ1090880 (study PRJEB33644, sample SAMEA5815734) | chicken gut metagenome | biome: Chicken; feature: Gastrointestinal Tract; material: Caecum | place: Ireland | collected 2019-01-01 | study: A study of the... | reverse complement strand
ATCATATAATATGAATAGAAAGGAATGATGAAATGACGTCAAAAAACTCCGGATTGTCCAAGCGGCAAAAAGAAATTATAAAAATACTGTCACAGTTTACATCCGATCATCCGATTACCGTACAAACCATATCCGAAAAATTAAAATTAAGTTCCAGAACCATTCTGCGGGAACTGCCAAAGATCAATGAATGGTTTGAGGAAAATGATTTCCGCCTTGTAAAAAAGCCCAGAGTCGGATTATATGTAGATGAAGATCAGGAAACACGAAAGTTTCTGCAGGAACTGGTACAGATGGATCATCGAAAAAATGCTTTTACAAAAGAAGAACGCCAGGACAGAATTCTGGCTGAACTTTTTACGGATGAAGAACCCTTAAAATATTTTTATTTTACGTCCTTGTTTCATGTCTCTGACGGAACTCTGGCAAGTGATCTGGATGAAGTCGATCAATGGATGGAACACTACAATCTTTCGCTGATCCGCAGACCGGGACTCGGCATCAGCTGGGAAGGAAAAGAAGAAGATTACCGGCAGGCTGCATCTGTTTTATTTCAAAAACAGCTGAAAGAGAAGAATCTTCAATATCTTTTTAAAAAAGAAAATAAGCTTCCTTCAGGACAATACTTTCAGCAGCTTCCGCAGGAAGTGCTGGAACAGCTTATCGTTATCGTAAGTGAGACGCAGAGGGTTCTGAACATTCAGTATACGGAGCATTCCCGGCTGCATTTTATTTTATATCTGCTTCTTACGATCAATCGGCTGAAAACCGGACATTCGATCAGTGGAAAAGAGAAAGATCTGATGTCTATCATGCATCTTCCGGAATGTCAGGTATCCAACTGGATCGGCAGCAAAATTGGGCAGATAGTAGGATTTCCAATCTCTGAAGGAGAAATTTACTGTATTGCCATACAGCTTCTGAGCGAAAAGATCTGGAAGAATAAAAATGAAAGCAAATACGAAGAAGAGAGCTTTAAGATCCGGCAGATTGTAATTAAAATCGTTATTAACATGGAACAGCTCCTGGATACGGATTTTCTGGATGATCCTGTTTTGATCGATGGACTGTGCAATCATATGAGGCCTGCGATCAATCGAATCAAAATGGGGGTGTTTTCAGAAAACGGACATCTGGATATGCTGAGAGAATCTTATGAAAATATCTATGAGGCGACCAAAGCCGCCTGCGGTTTTTTGAAACGGGAGCTGGATGTGGAAGAAATCCCGAACGGTGAACTGGGATTTATTGCCATGTATTTCTGTGCAGCGGTGGAAAAAAAGGTGTCAGACAGTGAAAAATATTCTATCTGCATTGCCTGTCCATATGGAATCGGAACGTCTCATATGCTGTCAGTGCAGATTCAGAAAGAATTTCCGGAAATCCGTGTCCGGAAGGTACTTTCTACAGCAGAGCTGGATATTGATGCTTTAAAAGAAGAAGGCATCGATCTTATCATTTCCACTGCAGAGCTGGATCTTCCATTTCCAAATCTGTGCGTAGGGTCTGTCCTGATGGGACCGGATAAGATTATGATCCGCAATAAACTTGCGGAACTGGAGAAAAACCGTACAGCGGATACAGAACATCCGTCAAAGACAGAACACCGCATACGGCGGATCAGCCGGAGCGGCATCGAATATATGGTTGAACTGGGAAAAGAAATCCTTCAGGTGCTTGACAATATTAAAATCGCCTCTGAAGCAGACATACCATCCAAAAAAATGCTGATTCAGTGTGCGGGCAGTCTGTTTGCCCGGAATGAGGAAAATGCAGAAACGATCACCCGGGACTTGATGAAGAGAGAAGAGATTTCCAATACATATATCCCAAGCATGAATGTACTGTTTCTCCATTGTGAGACACGCGGCGTGCAGCACTGCCGATTCGGTTATATTGTATTGCCGGAGCCGTTAAGAGAAGAAGTGGAAGAAGAATTAGAAGAAATCCAGGGGGCTATCGTTATGCTGATTCCAAAGGCAAAAATCAGAGTGTACCGTGAAGTTATGAGTGAGATCAGCGGCGCCCTGGCAGAAAAGGAACAGATTTTAGCTGCATTAAAGCGGAAAGACCGGCGCACTGTCGAAATTCATCTGGAAAACAGTCTGGGAACTTATTATGAAACAATGATGCGCAAAAAAGGCGGACAGGAATCATAAAAATATGATAAAAAGAAGCAAGGGAAAGGTGCCGGATGACCGTTCTCTTGCTTTTTTATTTCATAGAAACGGAGCTTTCTATAAAATAAAAAGGAATAATATTAATTTATTCATTATTTTAGAATAATATTTCATAATTCCTATTTTTTATGTATAATAGAGGGACAGGAGGTTATCATGTATTTCTTTTTTTATTATGAACCTTATATTGCTCTTTTAGGACATCTGAATACAGATGAAGATTATGAAACAGCACAAAAGGCTTTGAAATCCATCAATAAAAAATATCAAAAGGAGCTGGTACAGTCCTGTACCCTGGTTCAGAAAAATGAATTTCACGGACTGCTGCGGCAGGGATCGGTTTTGATGAATCTGATACAGGACTTTGAAGAAGCGGTCTGTCCGGCAGGAATAAGATGGGGAATCGGCATTGGAAAATCTTCTCCTGAAAAACAGCCGGCTTCTTCCTGGGAAGCCCGGAGTGCTGCGTTTCAAAATGCGCAGGATGCCTGGAAATTTCTGAGGGAACAAAATAACCGGAATGCGTCTTTTACTACAGATTACTATATGGTATGCAGCGGAGATCATGAAGAAGTAACTCATCTGATCAATACGATTTTCATGCTGATAACGTCCTTGAAAAAAGGATGGACCAGACATCAGCGGGAGGTCATCACAGATTATATGAAATACGGAGGCGGACAGGCAAAAGCCGCCAAAAGGCTGGGGATTACTCAGTCCAGTGTGCAAAAGAGCCTGGCCGGAGGCAGCTATTACACCTATCAGGAAGTCATGGATACATTAAATGAAATATTTTCACAGATTGGAGAAAGGAAAGAGTATATATGAAAGGGAAAATACCGGATTATTATGAACAATTTTCGTGCATTGGATCCCGATGCAGAGACAACTGCTGCATTGGATGGGAAATTGATATTGATCAGGAAGCATTAAATTTTTACCACCGGACAAAAGGAGATATGGCAGAACGCCTGGCGGAAGGGATCTCAATGGAACCAGTTCCTCATTTTCGCACAGATGAAAGAGGAAGATGTGTATTTTTAAATCAGGAAAATCTTTGTGACCTGTATCTTAATCTGGGAGAAGAGACTTTGTGTGAAATCTGTACAAATCATCCCCGCTTTTTTCATGACTGCGGCGGCATTCAGGAAAAAGGCCTCGGAATTGCCTGTGAAGAAGCGGCACGCCTGATTCTGAACAGGACGGGCATGGTTCGTTTTTTAGATTACGGACCGTCCTCCTGTGATGAAATCGTTTCATTTTTATTGTCTGTCCGGGAAAATATGATTAACATCCTGCAGAACCGTTCCATAAAAATAGAAAAAAGAATGGCACAGATTCTTGAATATGGATGGCAGGCACAGCAGTGGCTGAACAGTTCACAGCCAGTATCAAAGGACTGGATTTTTTCAGAAGAGAAAGAACGGTTTTTAACTCTTTCGTCTGACGAATCCAGGAAATTCTGGCTGTCTTTTTATGAAGATCTGGATGTTATGGATGAACAATGGTCAAAAATTCTTCATGAGGCAAAGCTCAGATCAGAAGGCGCTTCTTTTGCAGAGGATCCATTCTGGGAACAGCTCTGTATTTACTTTATGTTCCGGCACCTGACTGCTGCTTCAGAAGACTTTAATCTATACGGAAAAGTACAGTTTTGTGTTTTAAGCTGTCTGATCATTGGCTGGATTCTGGATATTTACCCGGAGAAAGAACAAGACAAAAAACGGCTTGAAACCGCAAAACAGTATTCAAAAGAAATTGAATATTCTGAGGAAAATTTGCAGACAGTGTGGGAAGAATTGCTGTTTAATTCTTAAGAAAATATGGTGAATATTGAAAAGTTGTTAAGTTTTTTACAGTTCACTTATTTACAACTGAACAGTATATCTCTATAATTAAAAGTGCAAAAGAAAACGTACAAGAGAGAAGAATATAGATGAAGTTACGAAAGAGGAAACCGATTGGGAAATATGCCGTAAGGTACATTGAGAGATTATACGCATTGTATTCAAAAAGGCTGTTTTTTGTTGCCAAGAATTATGTGAAGGACTCAGATCTGGCAGAGGATATTATGCAGACGGTATTTGAAAAAGCTCTGTTATATCCCAACAGTATTTTAAAGGTTCCAGAGGAGGAGATTTCTTATTTTTTAATCGCGATGGTGAAAAATACGGCATATTCATTTTTAAAGGAAGAGAAACAAAACGCCCATGAGGCTTTGACCTATGATGACGGAACAGAGGGTGATTATGTAGAAGATCCCAATGACAATTACCTTCAGCTGATCGATCTCCATGCATTGAAAGAAAAGCTGAACAAACTTCCGGAACAGCAGAGAGATATTCTGCTATTTCGTTATGTATACGGGTTTAAATGCAAGGAAATTGCAGATATGTTCCATATGTCGGAGCGCAATGTAAAGGCAAAATGCAGTGAAGCAAGAAAGAATCTGAGACGGCTGTTAGCCAGAGATAAAGATATCTGAAAAAACAGCAGCCGCTCCCTGTTTTTGAGGAAGGACTGCTGAAAACTTTTTTATTTGTCTGAAACAAGTTCCATAAGTTTTGATCCGGTCTCTTCTGCATCTTCCGGAAAGAAGAGACGTACAGAATGTTTTCCGCTTTTAATCTTTTTATTCTTCAGATCAAAAGTTTTGCTGTGCATATCTTTTGAGATCTCAGCGTTTTGAAAAGAAGTTTTGATATTCTCGATCAGCAGTTTTTTTGCATCGGACAAATTCTCAATATGCTTCGGTTTTAATTCATTGATCGTCTCATCGGCTGCCTGCTGAAACAGATCCAGATAATGGATATACTGACTGGAAACTGTGACAGAAGCCTCTTTTCCATCTCTTTTTTTCAAACTGACTTTATAATCCAGCTTCTGAAAGGAATCCGTGATCACATCCAGGATGTCTGAAGATTCTGATTTGCTGATGGAAATTCCCGCGTTCTTAAACTGATTCTGAATTGCCGAGATCATAGATGACTGATACTCATCCAGAGTCTCCTGCGCCTCCTTCTGGTCAATACCAAGTTTTACAATGGCGCCGGTATCCTGATATACGATCAGCTGATAAAATGCTTCCATTGTTGCTTCCGGACTTTTGGCCTCTTTTTCTGTTCCGCAGCTGCAGATAGAAAGAGACATAACCGCAAGAAAAACTCCTACGGCTGCTTTTTTTAATAACCTACACCTCATTGTTGTTTTCCTTTCTGTTTTTTTTCACTGCCATTATAGAATTTTTGGTGTATTATGTCAACTTATATCGAAAATTGAAAGAAGTTTGTAAAACAAACGTTTCTGTGCTAAACTTAGTAAGATTATCTTGAATGTGAGGAGGAGAGATACAACTATGGCGAAACGTACGTATGACGCAAACAGCATTTCCGTTCTGGAAGGCCTGGAGGCTGTCAGAAAACGTCCCGGTATGTATATAGGAAGTGTATCCACAAAAGGACTGAACCATCTGATTTATGAAATCGTGGATAACTCAGTGGATGAATTTCTTGCAGGGTACTGCGATGATATCACAGTGTCTTTGGAGGACGATGGAACTGCTGTTATTTCAGATAACGGAAGAGGAATCCCGGTGGGAATTAATGAAAAAACAGGAATTCCAGCTGTAGAAATGGTATTTACCATGCTCCATGCCGGAGGAAAATTCGGAGACGGAGGATACAAAATTTCCGGAGGACTTCATGGAGTCGGAGCTTCTGTAGTAAATGCTTTGTCTACCTGGCTTACAGTAACCATAAAACAAAATGGAAAAATTTATCAGCAGAAATATTCCAGGGGAAAGATTCTGACCCCTCTGGAAGTGATCGGAACGTGCAGAAAATCAGAAACCGGAACAAAAGTACAGTTTCTTCCGGATCCTGAAATTTTCGATAAAACATACTTTAAAGCTGCGATGGTGCGCAATCGTCTGCACGAAACAGCATATCTGAATCCGAAACTGACCATTCATTATATGAATCGGAGAAAAGGAGAAGAGACCTCCGTTGATTATCATGAACCTGACGGCATCTGCGCTTATGTAAAAAAACTGAACGAAGGGAAAAAAGCCATTCACGAACCGATTTATTTTAAAGGTTCCGTGGATGGAATTGAGGCAGAAGCAGCCTTTCAGTATACGGAAGATTTCGGAGAAAATATCCTGGGATTCTGCAATAATATTTATACGGTAGAGGGCGGAACCCATATTACAGGATTTAAAACCAAATTTACGACCGTAATGAATCAGTATGCCAGAGAAATCGGTATGCTGAAGGAAAAAGATCCGAATTTTACAGGAGCCGATGTCAGAAACGGAATGACGGCAATCATTTCAGTTAAGCATCCAGATCCAAGATTTGAAGGCCAGACAAAGACAAAACTGGACAATCCAGATGCCGGAAAAGTAGTCGGGGAGATTACCGGAGAAGAGACAGTTCTGTATTTTGATAAAAATCTGGATACCTTAAAAAAGGTGCTGGCCTGTGCGGAAAAATCAGCTAAAATCCGGAAGGCAGAAGAAAAAGCCAAAACCAATATGCTGGTAAAACAGAAACTTTCCATTGACAGCAACGGAAAACTTTCCAACTGTGAGAGCCGGAAAGCAGAAGAATGCGAAATTTTTATCGTAGAAGGAGATTCGGCAGGAGGTTCCGCCAAAACCGCCCGCAACCGAAAAACACAGGCCATTCTTCCAATCCGGGGGAAAATATTAAATGTAGAGAAAGCATCCATTGATAAAGTCCTTGCAAATGCGGAAATTAAGACGATGATCAACGCGTTTGGATGCGGATTCTCAGAAGGATACGGCAATGATTTTGATATCAGCAAACTTCGGTATCACAAGATCATCATCATGACAGATGCGGATGTGGATGGAGCGCATATCGCAACGCTTCTGCTGACATTCTTCTACCGCTTTATGCCGGAACTGATTTCCCATGGACATGTATATCTGGCAACGCCGCCGCTGTATAAAGCCGTGCCAAAAAAAGGACCGGAGGAGTATCTTTATGACGACGCAGCGCTCAGCAGATACAGAAAACAGCATAACGGATCATTTACTCTGCAGAGATATAAAGGTCTGGGAGAGATGGACGCGGAACAGCTGTGGGAAACAACGTTAAATCCGGAAACCCGGACATTGAAACAGATTGAGATTGAAGACGCCAGAATGGCATCGGATGTAACCTCCATGCTGATGGGAAGCGATGTCCTTCCAAGAAGACAGTTTATATATGAAAATGCCGAAGAAGCAATACTGGATGTATAACTGTGGATAAGAATTGAGCGTATTAGAAAGGAAAACTTATGTCAGAACAGATTATTAGAGCAGAATTTTCTGAAGTAATGCAGAAATCTTATATTGATTATGCCATGAGCGTTATTTGTTCCAGAGCTCTTCCGGATGTAAGGGACGGATTAAAACCGGTACAGAGAAGAGTTCTGTATGCCATGGATGAGCTGGGACTTCGTTATGACAGACCTCATAGGAAATCTGCCAGAATCGTAGGAGATACCATGGGTAAATATCATCCCCATGGAGACAGTTCCATTTACGATGCCCTGGTAGTAATGTCCCAGGATTTTAAAAAGGGGCTTCCTCTGGTAGATGGTCATGGAAACTTTGGTTCCATTGAAGGAGACGGAGCTGCGGCAATGCGTTATACAGAGGCACGGCTTCAGAAAATCACCCAGGAAGCGTATCTTGCAGATCTGGATAAAAATGTTGTAGATTTTGTCCCTAATTTTGATGAAACGGAACGGGAGCCGGAAGTACTTCCTGTAAAAATTCCGAATCTTCTTGTAAACGGAGCGGATGGAATCGCCGTTGGAATGACAACGAACATACCGCCTCATAATCTTGGAGAGGTCATTGACGCGGTTAAGGCTTATATGAGAAAGGAAAGCATTACCAATGAGGAGCTGATGGAATACATTCCCGGCCCGGATTTTCCTACCGGAGGCCTGGTTGTAAATCAGAAAGAACTTTTAGACATTTACTCTTCCGGAAGCGGAAAATTGAAACTGCGCGGAAAAGTAGTATTTGAGCCGGGAAAGAAAAGAGGCGAGAAGGGTAAGCTGGTTATTACGGAAATTCCATATACGATGATTGGAAATAATATATCAAAATTTTTGTCCGATGTCGTCAGCCTGATCGAAACGAAAAAAACAACAGATATTCTGGATATTTCCAATGAATCTTCCAAGGAAGGCATCCGGATTGTCCTGGAACTGCGGAAGGGAACAGATATTGAGCGTCTGAAAAACCTTCTGTATAAAAAAACAAAGCTTGAGGATACTTTTGGTGTGAATATGCTGGCCATTGTAAATAGCAGACCGGAAACTCTGAGTCTGAAAGATATCATCGCGTATCATACAAAATTCCACTATGAGGTAACAAGAAGAAAATATGAAACGCTTTTAAAGAAACTGTACGAGCAAAAAGAAATCAAAGAAGGGCTGATTCAGGCATGCGATATCATCGATCTGATCATTGAGATCATACGAGGCAGCGAAAGCCAGAAAGAAGTAAAAGCATGTCTTACTAAAGGAGAAACCGGAAAAATCAGATTCCGCTCTTCTGATTCCATGATTGAAGCATCCAGGCTCCATTTTACAGAGAAACAGGCATCTGCAATCCTGGATTTAAGACTTCACCGTCTGATCGGGCTGGAAATTCTTGCACTGAAAGAAGAGTATGAAGAAATTATGGAAAAAATCCGGGAATATGAAGATATTCTGGAAAATCCATCATCCATGAAAAAAGTAATTCGAAAAGAACTTGACGCTTTCAAAAAAGAATTTGGACGAGAAAGACGAACAGTGATTGAAAATGGAAAAGAGGCAGTTTATATTGAAGCGCCGGTAAAAGAAGAACAGATCTATTTTATTATGGATCGTTTCGGGTATTCCAAGACATTCGACAAAGCCACGTATGAACGGAATAAAGCCAATGTATATCAGGATTATAAATATGTTGTACCGTGCATGAACACTGATAAGATCTGTATCTTTACTAATCAGGGATTTATGCACCAGATCAAAGCTCTGGATATTCCTGCGGGAAAATACCGGGATAAGGGCACTCCGATTGACAATTTAGGAAATTATGACAGTGGAAAAGAAGCGATCATTGAGGTAATGGCTGCTGAAACCGTTCATTCATCCAAACTTCTTTTTGTAACCGCAAACGGTATGCTGAAAGTTATGGATGGACAAGAGCTAAAAGCGATGAAAAGAACCGTAGCTTCCACCAAACTTGCTTCTGACGATGAATTGGTGCGGATCATCCCGGTAGATACCAGCCAGGAAGATAAGATCATTCTCCAGACTAAATCGGGTATGTTCTTAAAATTCCTGCTGGAAGAAGTTCCATGCAAGAAAAAAGGTGCTGTTGGTGTGAAAGGAATAAAACTTGGAAAGAACGATGTGGTTTCGAATGCCTATGTTATGGAAGCACAGCAGATCACCGGCATTATGTACAAGGAGAAAAAGCTGGAATTTAATAAGCTGAAGCTTGCAAAACGCGATACCAAGGGGTCTAAGATCCGACGTTAAGAAAGGAGAGTCCTATGAAAGCAGATTTGATCATTCCGACCTATAAGCCCGGAGAAAAATTTCGAAAATCTCTGCGCCGTCTGGCACAGCAGACAAGAAAACCGGACCGGCTTATTATTATCAATACGGAAGAAACTTTTTTCCCAGAAGATCTTCCATCCTTATATGAAGGGATGGAGGTCTATCATATCGAAAAAAAAGATTTTGATCATGGAAAAACGAGAGATTACGGGGCGTCTTTATCGGACGCGGATATCATCATGTTTATGACAGATGATGCCATCCCGAAGGATCAGTTTTTGATCGAGAATCTGTTAAAATCATTTGAAAATCCTTCTGTCAGCGCGGCTTATGGGCGTCAAATCGCGGATCCGAAGAAAAATTACATTGAATATTATACGAGGATCTTTAATTATCCAAAGGAGAGCCGGATTAAGACAAAAGAGGATCTTCCGACACTGGGCATTAAAACTTTTTTCTGTTCTAATGTCTGCAGCGCATACCGGAAAGAAGCATATGATGCCCTTGGAGGATTTATTCACAAAACAATTTTTAATGAAGACATGATCATGGCTTCCAAAATGATCGAAGCCGGAATGTCTATTGCCTACGCTGCTGACGCAGTTGTATGGCACTGGCATGATTATACCGCAATGGAACAGCTCCACCGAAACTTTGATCTGGCCGTTTCCCAGACTGACTACGGCGGATTGTTCCTGAAAGTCAAATCTGAATCCGAAGGTGTTAAGATGGTCCTTTCCACATTAAAGCATCTGATTCGAAAGAAAAAGATTTATCTGATTCCAAAATATATTCTGGACAGCGGATGCAAGCTGATCGGCTATAAATTGGGCCGGAACTACCACCGGCTTCCGCAGTGGTTTATTATGAAAATCACTATGAATCCTGCTTACTGGGAATCATAAAAAAAGCGCGGCATATACATCTTCAGGAAATCTTAATAAAATAGTCTACTGTTTTTGTCAAAAATATGCTATAATGTGGAACTGTGAATTAGGAGAAATGAGGAGGGCACAAATGAAAATCAAACAATTCAAGATCATCTTGAGTATCTTTCTGATTATCGGCATTGCTGCCGGCAGTGTTTTAGGATACTATGATGCACGACTGGAAGCTTCCATTAATACAGGGGAAAGCTTAAGCAGCGTTGATGTAGGAGATGACCTGTTATCCGACAGCGATGTCATCAATATACTTTTAGTCGGATCGGATCATGGAGCGATTAAAGGAGACCATGGACGTTCTGACAGTATCATGATCGCAACGATCAATCAGGATACCAAGGAACTGAAACTTACATCCCTGATGCGCGATATTTATGTAGAGATTCCGGGTCATGGACATAACAAGCTTAACGCGGCATATGCATATGGCGGCGTGGAACTTCTTTATCAGACAATCGCGAAGAATTTTGGTATTAAGATTGACAAATACTGTGTTGTTGATTTTGAAACATTTGAGAAGGTAATTGACAAAGTTGGAGGAATCGAGATCTCACTGGAAGAAAAAGAAGCAGAATATTTAAATTCCACCAACTATATTTCCAAGGCAAAATATCGAAATGTAAAAGCAGGAAAACAGATATTAAATGGTAATCAGGCACTGGGATATTCCCGGATCCGTCATGTCGTTTCCCAGAAATACGGTGACGGCGACTTCGGACGTACCGGACGCCAGCGTGCTGTGCTTCAGGCAGCGCTGAACAAAGTTCTGGATCAGAGTCCGACGAAGATTGCGGATATCGCACTGGATGCATTATCAGATGTCTCTACAGATATGGATGCAAGTTATCTTAAGAGTCTTGTGACAAAAGTGATTTCTCTGGGAACAACTGAAATTGACCAGCAGAGAATTCCTCTGGAAGGCACCTATGTACAAGGCCGTGCACAGAGTAATATGTTTGTATTTTTCATTAATTTCGATGCCAATAAAGCGGCACTGGAATACTTCCTTTTCAATAAAGGTTCCGAAAAAGACTGGGCCAAAGAATACGGAGGCACATCCAATGTTGAAACATTTGGATATTCAAGATCATCCTCATCTTCAACGTCGAGTACTTCAGGCACTACATCGTCTACGAGGAGTACGTCTGCCTCTACGTATTCTACGAGAAGAGCTTATCGAAGCACTTCGGCAACGTCTGCTACCAGATCTACAAGAAGCACGACGGAACGTCAGACAGAAGCAACAACGGCCCCTGCAACGACAGCAGCGCCCGCAACGACAGCGGCTCCGCAGCAGCCGGAAGAGCAGGAGTAATAGAAATTGTTTTGTCCCCCGCGCCTCTGCGGGGGATTTTTATTTCACAGGAAATTGAAAGAAAAATGCCTCCCATGCGGCCTGCCGCAGGCGGAGAATCCTGCAAAACAGAATTCTTTCCTGGCTTTGGCAGAATCGCTTCTTGACACATATATGCAGAATTGGTAGAATAAAAGACAATATGAATGTGGTGTATGTATACATTACATCTGAGAAAAGGATGTGAATTAAGTGAAACAGATAGTTCTTTCTATTTTGGTTGAGAATACTCCTGGTGTTCTGAGCCGTGTATCCGGGCTTTTTACAAGACGCGGATATAATATTGACAGTATTACCGCAAGTCCGACACAGAACGAGAAGTTCACCCGGATGACGATCGCGGTAAGCGGAGACGATATGATTCTTCTTCAGATTAAAAACCAGCTGTCCAAGCTGGAGGATGTTGTTAAGATTTTTGAACTGAAGCAGAATGAATCCGTCTGCAGAGAACTGATTCTTATCAAAGTCCGGGCTTCCAAAGCAGAGAAGCAGGAGATTATCACGATCGCTGATATTTTCAGAGCCAAGGTTGTAGATGTCTCTTCAGATACTCTGATGATGGAACTTACAGGAAATGTAAGCAAGATTGAAGCTTTTATCAATCTGATCAACGATTTTGAAATTTTGGAACTGGTTCGCACCGGAGCAACTGGTCTGACCAGAGGGGATACAACCGTAGCTTCTTTTTAGCAGCGGCTGAATCCGGCAGTATCAATTACGCTAAGCAAAGGGATATGATTTCCTTTACTATAAATTAAAAAATGGAGGAATAGAAATGGCAAAGATTTATTATCAAGAAGACTGTAACTTATCACTTTTAGATGGAAAAACCATCGCAATTATTGGTTACGGAAGCCAGGGACATGCACATGCCCTTAACTTAAAAGAGTCTGGATGCAATGTTATCATTGGTCTGTACGAAGGAAGCAAATCATGGAAAAAAGCTGAAGAGCAGGGATTTGAAGTTTATACTTCTGCAGAAGCTGCTAAGAAAGCTGATATTATCATGATCCTGATCAATGATGAAAAACAGGCAAAACTGTACAAAGAATCCATTGAGCCGAACCTGGAAGCTGGAAACATGTTAATGTTCGCTCATGGTTTCAACATCCACTTTGGATGCATCACACCTCCAAAAGATGTCGATGTAACAATGATCGCTCCAAAAGCTCCTGGACACACAGTAAGAAGTGAGTATCAGGCTGGAAAAGGTACACCTTGTCTGATCGCCGTAGAACAGGATGCAACAGGAAAAGCCCTGGATCTTGCATTAGCATATGGTTTAGGAATCGGCGGAGCAAGAGCAGGTATCCTCGAAACAACATTCAGAACAGAAACAGAAACAGACCTTTTCGGAGAACAGGCTGTACTTTGCGGTGGTGTATGTGCATTAATGCAGGCTGGTTTCGAAACATTGGTAGAAGCAGGATATGATCCAAGAAATGCTTACTTCGAATGTATCCATGAGATGAAGCTGATCGTAGACCTGATCTATCAGTCTGGATTCGAAGGAATGAGATATTCTATCTCTAACACAGCTGAATATGGTGATTACATTACAGGTCCTAAGATCGTTACAGAGGATACAAAGAAAGCCATGAAACAGATCCTTTCTGATATCCAGGATGGAACATTTGCAAAAGACTTCTTATTAGATATGTCTGATGCTGGTTCTCAGGTACACTTCAAAGCTATGAGAAAATTAGCTGCTGAGCATCCATCAGAAGTCGTTGGAAAAGAAATCCGCAAATTATACAGCTGGAGCAATGAAGATAAATTGATCAATAACTAGGATTTTCAGAGCTTGTAATACATAGAAGGTCAGAGATTTTAACATCCCTGGCCTTTTCTTTCATTTGAGAAAACCGGAGAATTAAGATGTTAGAGAAAAGTCTGCCATATTCAGATATTATCATGAAAGCCGATCACGTCACAGCTTCCACATGGAAACCCGCATATTTGCCAGATGGATATTCCTTTAAGATGTATGAAGAAGGAGATGAAACAGCATGGGCAGATCTGGAGACTTCCGTAAAAGAATTTTCTTCCAGGGAAGAAGCGCTTGCGTATTTTCAAAAAGTTTTTTTGCCGCACCGCCGGCTGCTTCCTTTTCGAATGTGTTTTGTCGTTGATGAAGATAACAGAATCTGTGCCACGGCGTCTGCATGGATGAAAACAGAAAACGGATGTTACTGGCCGATTCTCCACTGGGTCAGCACAGCGCCGGATGTTCAGGGAAAAGGAATCGGACACGCAGTCATTTCATACGCTCTTTCTTTATTTTCCAGGACAGATCCCGGGAAAGCTGTGTTTCTTCATACACAGACCTGGAGTTATCGGGCAGTCAGCATATATTATCAGTATGGTTTTCGAATTACAAAGTCACCTCTTTCGGGAGTACAGACGGATTTTCGTTATCAGGAGACGCTGCAGGGCGTTCTGCCTGAATCAATATTAAATGACATTGTAGAATAAGAGGAGGATAAAGAATTGAAATTACAGCAGGTATTAAGCCGTGTTCGAAAAGCGGTGGATGATTACGGCATGATAGAAGAAGGAGACCGCATTGCGGTGGGAATTTCCGGGGGAAAAGACAGCTTGACTTTATTATACGCACTGGCGCATTTAAGGATCTTTTATCCAAATCATTTTGAAATTCATGCTATCACAGTAGATTTAGGATTCGGCAATTTTCATCTGAATAAAATTCAGGAATTATGTGAAAAATTAAATGTACCTTACACGATCGTTTCTACTGAAATTGCGGATATTGTATTTGAAAAACGCAAAGAGACCAATCCCTGCTCTCTCTGTGCAAAAATGCGGAAAGGCGCGTTAAATGAAAAGATAAAAGAACTGGGATGCAATAAAGTCGCCTATGGACACCATAAAGCGGATATGGTAGAAACCCTGATGATGTCCATGATTTTTGAGAGCCGGATTCACTGTTTCTCACCGGTTACCTATCTGGACCGGATGGATCTTACGGTGATTCGGCCGCTGATGTATATGAATGAAGAAGATATCATCGGATTCCAGAACAAAATGGAACTCCCTGTTGCCAAAAGCCCATGTCCTATGGACGGCAATACAAAGAGGGAATATGCAAAACAGCTGATCCGAAAACTGGATCAGGATCATCCGGGCGCCAGGGATCATATGTTCCAGGCAATCGTAAATGCGGATCTGAAAGGATGGCCGCCGAAAAATCCCCCAAGAAAACGAGAGAAAAAGAAGGAGAAGTAAATTATGAAATTAGTAATTCAGCGTGTCAGCGAGGCGTCTGTCTCAGTTCAGGAAAATGTAATTGGAAAGATTCAAAAAGGATTTCTTGTTCTGATCGGTGTAGGGAAAGAGGATACAGAAGAAACTGCAGATAAATATATCCGAAAAATGCTGGGACTGCGCATTTTTGAAGATGAGAATGGGAAGACCAACCTTTCCCTGAAAGATGTAGGCGGTCAGCTTCTTCTGGTGTCACAGTTTACGTTATACGCAAACTGCAGAAAAGGAAACCGTCCGAGCTTTATCGAGGCAGGAGATCCTGCAGCGGCAGAAGCATTGTATGAATACATGATCCGGCAGTGCAAAAAGGAAATACCGGTTGTAGAAACCGGAGAATTTGGCGCCGAAATGCAGGTTTCTCTGATCAATGACGGACCTTTTACCATTGTCCTTGAGAATCTTTAATGCTAAAATAGAAGTAACAAAAAACAGCAGATTTCAAAGAAAGGAAGGATGACCTATGGAATTCGGAGAAGGAGTAAAAAAGATATTTCTGGCCGGCGTAGGCGCCGCCGCCACAACAGCAGAAACAACCAAAGATATCATTGACAAACTGGTAGAAAAAGGAGAACTTACGGTAGAACAGGGCAGGGGATTCAATGAAGAGCTTAAGCGCAATGCGAAGGATAAAATAAAAGAGCATGTTTCTGTCAATGTAACCAAGAATTTCAGTGATGCCTTTGATTCTGTAGAGAATATGTCTGCAGAAGAACTTCAGAAATTAAAAGAACGAATTGCAGAAGTAGAAGCAGCCAATAAAAACAAAGCAGAAGAAAAAGAAGAGGACGGTCATTCCACGGAAGCGTAAGGATGCATCATGAAACAGGAAGAAAAAAACACCAAAGAGCATAATTCCAAAGGACGTCTCCGAGAGATTTTATCTGTACTGAAACGATATCACATTACCCAGGGAATCCAGCCGGATAAACTTTGCGCAATCCTGGAGGATCTGGGACCTACTTATGTGAAACTTGGGCAGATCATGTCCATGCGTTCTGACATGATCCCGGAAAAGTATTGTAAACAGCTCTCAAGATTGAGAACCGATGTAAAACCTCTTCCGTTTGATGTGATTCTTGGGGTACTGGAACAAGAGCTGGGGGAACCGCCGGAGCAGGTTTTCCTTCAGATTGATTCCAGACCTCTTGGATCCGCATCCATTGCACAGGTGCATAAAGCTGTTTTAAAAACGGGAGAACCTGTGGTCCTGAAAGTTCAGCGTCCCGGGATTAAAGAGACCATGGCGCAGGACATTGCCCTGATAAAAAAGGCTTCCGGGCTTCTGAATTTTGCGGCAGGCACCGGAGACCTGATTGATTTTCGCGGTATTATCGATGAGATGTGGGAGACAACGAAAGAAGAGATGGATTTCTTTAAAGAAGCCGATCATCTGGAGCTGTTTTATAACAATCAGAAAGAGATTTCTTATATCACCTGTCCGAAAGTATACCGTGAGTATTCCAGCTGCAGACTTCTCGTTATGAGTTATATCGATGGAATCCAGATTGATCAGACGGCGTCTCTGGAGGAATTAGGATATGATATGCTGGAAATCGGGGAAAAGGCCGCTGAGAATTTCTGTAAGCAGATTTTGGAAGACGGCTTTTTTCATGCCGATCCTCATCCTGGAAATCTTTGGATTTCCGATGGAAAGATCGCATGGCTGGATCTGGGAATGGCAGGACATCTGTCAGATCACTATAAAGCGATCTTGAAGAGAGCGATTTCCGCCATTTTAAAAAATGATATTTATGAGCTTAAGAATGCTTTTTTGTCTTTTGGCACCCCAAAGCATAAGATCAATCATGCTCAGCTTTATACAGATCTGGACGATCTGGTCGGCCGCTATATGAATATGGATTTTGGAACCATGAATGTAGGAGAGCTGATGGAAGATTTTCTGGATCTTTTGAAAACCCATGAGATCTCTGTACCATCAGACATTACACTTCTGGCCAGAAGCATGATCACCATGGAAGGAACTTTGAAAATCTGTTCTCCAAAAGTCAATATGCTTCAGATTCTGACGACGCATATGTCTGCCATTATGGCAAAGGAATTTGATATAAAAAAGGAACTCAGGCACAGTCTGAGAGATATTTATTCTTCATCAAAAAAATCGCTGGAAATTCCGGCTCAGCTGTCTGATCTTTTGAACATTACAAAAAACGGACAGATTCGCATTAACCTGGAATCATCAGAGACAAGAGGCCTCAAAGAGGAGATGGGACATCATATCAATCATCTGATCCTGACGGTTCTTGCGGCGGTTTTCTGGTGCAGTTCAGCCATCTTGTGTCTGACAGACATCAGTCCTCAGATTTTTCATATGCCATGGCTTGCGTTTGCCGGTTTCTGCCTCGGCGGAATTTTCATGCTGTATCTTTTGATATCCATGATTCTGAGGCGGAAGAAGAAGTAGCAGCAGAAGGAACGAAACATGAAAGAAATACAGATTTGCGGCATTCCGGCCAGAATTGACCGGAGATCCATCAAAAACATTAATATTTACATAAAACCGCCCAACGGTGATATCCTGATCACTGCTCCAAAGCGGGCAGGAGAAGAAGTGATCCTTGATTTTATCCAGAAAAAATCAGACTGGATCGTGAAAAATCACGAGAAGATGATCCGTAAGAAGTCATCTCACTTTTCCGCTGTGATCACGGATGAACAAAAAAATTTACTTATGGAGAAAATCCATCAGTTTTCCGAAAAATGGGAACCGGTCATGGGAGTACATGCGCAAAGTTTCACACTTCGCAGTATGAAGACCATCTGGGGCAGCTGCAGTACAAAGACCGGCCGGATTCGGATCAATCTTCAGCTGGCTGTATATCCAGATGACTGCATTGAATATGTGGTCGTCCACGAACTTTGTCATTTGCTGGAACCCAGTCATAATACAAGATTCCATCAGCTGATGACAAAATTCCTTCCGGACTGGAAAGAGCGGAAAAGACTGTTAAATCAGCAGTAAATCCTTGTACAGAACAATAGAAAGCTGTATAGTATTATACATAACATAAAAAGGAAAATGGAGGTCCAGCAACATGGAGACGGAAAAAATTTATTTGACAATGAAACATTCAGGAGCCAGCAGTCTGATCTTAGGAATCCTTTCCATCTGTTTTGGTATTGCAGCCGGGGTTCTTCTGATCGCCTCAGGCGCAAATCTCCTGAAAAAGAAAAAATATCTGAGTTTCTAAAAATTAAATTTGAATCTGAGATGAAATGAAAGATGAAACAGGAGCATTTTCATGAAAAAATTTTTTCATTGAAAATGTTCTTTTTTTGTTTCTTTTTGAGACATGTTTTTGAAAATGAAAATCGATGGTCCAGGCCATCATGGAGAGTGATTATGGAGGGATTTTAATCTATACGCAAAATACCGATTTAAATTATAGATTGTGCAAAAAAGCAGAAAGAAGGCTTCTTTCCATAAATAAAGCCGTCCTTCCTCCTGTTTTTCTATCTTATTATTTTTGCTTCCATTTTTTATAAATCAGATAAACAAGAATCAAAATAAATCCTGCTCCTGCCATGATTCCTCCAGTCTGATGACAGATACTGATATCAATGTTTCCTGTCTGCCCAAGAAACTGATTGGTAAGAAAAACGGCCATGATTCCAATGGCAAAAGGCATTGCCGCCGCAATAAGGATTCCGTCTGTTAATGCAGATATTCCCAAGGATTTCATCCACCGCATTCCCTGCCTTCTGCATAAAATGACAAGAATTCCTGATATGGCCGCCGCTAAAGCTAATCCTGTCTGCGTGGACGCTGATACAGCTTTCCCATAAGTCTTAAGTGCTTTTGCGGCGTCCGGCATTGTCTTTCCCATCTGAGCCGGCATTGTATCCAAGGTATCCAGCACTTCGTTTTCTTTCTCTTCCAGAGCATCTTTGTATTTCTGACGATCGGCGCTGCTTAAGGCTGTCTGTTGTTCTTTCTCTATGGTATCCAGAATCTCATCATTGACTGATTCCAGGAGTTTCTTCTTTTCCGCATCTGATAATGTATCCATCTGTCCGTTTTCCAGATAACCGGCATACTGTTCCAGATATCTGGATACCAGTTCCCTCATTTCAGGGCTGGACTGCACGATTTCCTCCACTTTCTGGATCTGGCGTTCTGTAATCCCGCTGTTTTGTGAAGCATCTGACCGGCTTTCTGCCGCAGAATCCGACGCCGTGTTATGTTCGGATGATTCATTTTCCTGAACGATGGCGTTGGTCATATAATCACTCATGGTGCTGTTTAAGACTGTATTCTGCACCGTTGAAGTGCAGATTGGCTCCAGGCAGAGAGACACTCCCAGACAAAGGAGGGAAATAAAGAAAATGACAGAGGCTGATTTCCCCAAAATCCGCACCAGAATAGATTCATTCTTTATCATAATATGTTCA
>ERZ1090880.578-NODE-578-length-19763-cov-7.601532_pt1 | contig 19763 bp, 17 predicted proteins | sample MGYA00478471_ERZ1090880 | MGnify/ENA primary metagenome ERZ1090880 (study PRJEB33644, sample SAMEA5815734) | chicken gut metagenome | biome: Chicken; feature: Gastrointestinal Tract; material: Caecum | place: Ireland | collected 2019-01-01 | study: A study of the... | reverse complement strand
AAACAAACAAAAAAAAAAATATCCTTTTAAAAAAAAAAATAAAAAAAAAAAAACCCGGGGCGGCTGGGGTGGCGCCCCCCCCGCAACTTATTTAAAGATTTTATCTTGCAAGAATAATCTTGCGGGGGCACTTTTCAACGCAGGTCATGCAACCGGTGCACTTGCTGTAATCAAATACAGGCAGGTTGTCTACCATAGTGATAGCGCCGTGAGGGCAGTTCTTTGCGCATATGCCGCAGCCTATGCAACCAACCTTGCACTGCTGGCGAACTTCTTTGCCGGGGCAGTGGGAGGAGCAGGCTACATATACGGGCGCAGATACAGGTATGCGCTCTATGATGTGTTTGGGGCAGGTACGTATGCACGTTCCGCAGGATATGCACCTTTCGGGCTTAACCTTTGCCACGCCTCCTATAACGGATATTGCCTTTTCGGGGCAGACAGAGGCGCAGTCGCCGCAGCCGAGGCAGGCAGTCTTGCACATCTTGTTGCCGCCCAAAAGCGTGTTGCAGGCTGCGCAGGTCTTATTGCCTTTATATTCAAATGCATTGTGCGCATTCTCATTGCCGCCGTTGCACTTTACCACTGCAACCGTAGGCTCTGATGCGGTGAATGTAACGCCGAGTATCTTTGCGATTTCGGCTTTGCATTCGGGCGAGGTAACATGGCAGTCAGAAAGCTCTGCCGTTCCGTCTGCAAGCTTTGCAGCAAATGCACTGCAGCCTGAGCAGCCGCAGCCGCCGCAGTTAGCGCCTGCAAGATTGTTGAGTATGTTGGTAACTTTTTCGTCTACATCAACTTTAAAGAACTTGCCTATGAGCAGGATAGCTATTACAAGCACGAGCGCTATGCCCGCGATTATGCCTGCTACAATGCCTACCGTCTTTAAAGTTTCTACATTTACTTCACCTAATTTTACAAGTAAATTCATACCGTCCTCCTTATGCTATCAGCCCGAATACATAGAAGGCCATGCATATGATGCTTGCCGTTATCATTGCTATGGGGAAGCCCTTAAGTGATTTGGGCATATCGCCATAGAGACTAATTCTTTCGCGTAGACCGCTCATTATAACCATTACAAGGGTAAAGCCGAGGCCTGCGAATACGGCATACAGAACGGCCCAGCCTGTGTTCATTGCTGCGTCGCCTATAACGCCGCTCATGTCGCCTATAACAAGCTCGCACACGCCAAGCACGGCGCAGTTGGTCGTTATAAGGGGAAGGTAAATACCCATTGCCTTATAGAGCGTAGGAGAAAGCTTTTTAATCACCTGCTCTATCATCTGTACAAGTGCCGCGATTATGAGTATGAAGAATATAATTTCAAGGAAATCAATCTTCAGAGGCACCATTACGTAGGTGTAGAGGGGGTAGGTTACTGCGGTTGCAATTGCCATTACCAGCGTAACCGCAACGCCCATACCGACTGCCGACGAAGTCTTTTTGGAAACGCCGAGGAAGGGGCATATGCCGAGCGTGCGCTGGGTTATGAAGTTATCCGTGAGTACGGCAGCAAGAACTATTGCTATAAAGGTTCCCATTTACGCAACCTCCTTTGTAAGCGATTCACGGGTGAGGGGCTTGTAGTTTCTTTCCCTGCGGAAGCGCGCGATGCAGTCCATTACATATACGAATACTGCAATGCAGATACCGTAAACAAGGAATTTGCCCGAAGTCTGAGCAAATGCGCCAATCTTGAAATCCATTATCTTAGTTCCGAATAAAGAGCCGGAGCCGAGGAATTCGCAGATAATGCCCATTATGGTGAGAGCCGCCGTGAAGCCGAGGCCGGTTGCAACGCCGTCGAGTGCCGATTCGGCAACGGTGTGCTTGTTTGCAAATGCCTCTGCCCTGCCAAGGATTATGCAGTTGACTACTATCAGTGCAAGGAAGCTGCCTAAGCTATCATACAGGTCGGGCAGGAACTTTTGCAGTATCATGCGGGCAAGCGTAACCAGCGTGGCAATAAGAACTATATAACAAGGTATGCGCACCTGGTTGGGTATAAGTTTCCTTAAAGCAGATATTAAAATATTGCTCAGAGTGAGTATTACTACGACGGTGAGGCCCATGCCCAGCGCACTCGAGGCCGAAGATATAAGGCCGAGTGTGGGGCAAGTTCCCAGAACAAGCACGAATGTGGGGTTCTGGAAAATAATGCCGTCAAGCGTTATTTTTGCATATTTGTTCATTCCCCTGCACCTCCTGTAAGGTTTGCTTTAACAAAGTTCATAGCAGAGTTGACAGCGTCGATTATAGCCGTGGTGGAGTAGGTAGCACTGCCGGTAAGGCTAGGCTTCCAGTCGTCAATGGTGAAGTCGCTGCCGTCAAATATATCGGTGAAGTGGCTGAGCGCCTCATCTTTTATCATTCCGGCATCGATAAACGACTGTCCCTCATGGCTTGCAATAACGACATTCTTTATTCCGCTTACTGCACCATTTTCAGTTTCAACAACAACCCAGCAAGTTACAGAGCCTGCGCCCGCTGAAGGGAAGTTGCTGAGTGCCGTTACATTAATAATGTAGTCGGTAGTGCCTGCAACGCTGTAAACGGAGTTAACAGTGCCGTTGCCTACGGCGGTGGTGAGGCCGCTGAGGTCTACTGCTTCAGCCGTAATGCTCTCGCCGTAAATCTCGCTGAACAGAAGCGACTGCATATAATCGTTATAGGCTATATATGCGTCATAGCTTGTCGTTGCATAGAGTGCCGCATAAATGCAGAGGAAGTTAGAGTAACCTGCATTTGTGCTGTTGCCGGGGTTGGTAGCGCCGGAAGCAAGAGTATCGTCAACGAGGTCATCCTTAACGAATTCGCCTTCAGAGCCGGTGGGTGTTTCAACAAACATTGCACGGATTTCTTCGGCGTTATGACCAATGAAGAGCAGACCGTCTTCGCCATCGGGGTCATAGATCTGGTCACTCATTCCGGCCTCATAGCCACCGGTTGAACCGTTATATTCAATGCTGTAGCTTGTTATAGTTTTGTCAGCGCCGACAGTGATAATGATGTGGAATGCACCTGCGCCGGGGTTGCCGTAAGCGGTTGTCCATAAATCATAAGTTATAACGCCGCCAGCAACTGTGCAGGTTGTCTGGTTGATATCGATATAGTCGGTATAAGGAAGGTTGTTAATACCGTCCATAATTACGGCAACATCATAGTTAGAAACAGCAAACAGTGCCGCATAAATGCAGAGGAAGTTAGAGTAACCTGCATTTGTGCTGTTGCCGGGGTTGGTAGCGCCGGAAGCAAGAGTATCGTCAACGAGGTCATCCTTAACGAATTCGCCTTCAGAGCCGGTGGGTGTTTCAACAAACATTGCACGGATTTCTTCGGCGTTATGACCAATGAAGAGCAGACCGTCTTCGCCATCGGGGTCATAGATCTGGTCACTCATTCCGGCCTCATAGCCACCGGTTGAACCGTTATATTCAATGCTGTAGCTTGTTATAGTTTTTTCAGCGCCAACAGTGATAATGATGTGGAATGCACCTGCACCGGGGTTGCCGTAAGCGGTTGTCCATAAATCATAAGTTATAACGCCGTCAGCAATAGTGTAAGTCGTCTGCTTGGTATCGATATAATCAGTATAGCTGAAGTTTTCGTAAGGGTCAGGACCTACTGCCTCGCCGAGAACCTGAGTTCTTACAAACTCGAGCGCGGTGTTTACAGAGTTAACTATGGCTGTCATAGTGGAAGTGGGGGTAGCACCGCCGTGCAGGGAATCGTTTTTCCAGTCGTTTACGGTAAAACCTTCTTCACTGAATGAATCTGAGAAGTAGTTGTATTTGTCTTCTGAAATGTGGCTGGTATATTCCTTATCGTTGTCAGCACCTTCAAGAACAACCCTGCGTATCCCGCTTACGGCGTTGTCTTTTACTTCAACTACTACCCAGCAGGTAACTTTGCCGTAGAAACCGCCCGTACCGGACGAGTTTATTATATAATCGGAAGAATCGGTAACCTGGTAAGCTGAGTTTATCGTGCCGTTATCAAATTCAACCACCATGTCCTCTTTTTCAAACGGGGTGGTTTCAACGCTTTCACCATAGATGTTGCTCAGTACTCTGTCGAGCTTGTCCTGGTCGCTTACATAGAACAGAGCGTTGCAAAAAGTTAAAAGTATGCCGGAGACAAGCACTATTATAAGCAGTACGGCAATACATTTGAATGCAGTGCTCTTAAAGAACTCTTTTACTGAAAAAGGTTTCTTTTCTTTCTGTTCGGAATTCATTTGCCTGCAACCTCCTTATTTTTCTTTTCGCGCTTATAGCCGAACGGCCTGCGCCTGATATAGGTATCGAGGAGGGGTACTATAAGGTTCATCAATAATATTATAAAGGATACTACTTCCACGTGCGTGAAGTGACGGAGCACGGCTGTAAGCAGACCGGCAAAAGCGTAGTAAACTATCTGCGCATATACGCCCTTGGGACTTGTTACATAATCGGTGAACATAAATACCGCGCCGAACATCGCGCCGCCCGAAAGAATGGAGGGCATGAAGAACGCAAAGTCAAGGTTGATGAGCGAAGCCATAAGTCCGAGTACCACAAGGTACAGAACGGGCTGCCACCACTTTATAACGCGCCTTACCACAAGGTATACATAACCTACCACAATGGCAAGCTTGCAGGTTTCGCCTATGCAGCCTGCAACGCCGGAACCTAAGAAGAGGTCTAAAAGCGATATGGCGTTGATGTCGCATTTGCCGCTGAGCAGGCTCGAAAGGTATGTTGCGCCGCCCGAAAGTATGCTGCTGTCGGCATCAAGAACGGGTCCGAAGTTTGCGGCTACATATGACGTAATGGAAAAGGATATAAACATGAATACCCTGCCCACAGCCGCGGGGTTGGCTATGTTTTTGCCCGTGCCGCCGAACGCCATTTTAACTATTGCTATCGCAACAATCGCGCCGATAGCCGCCTCGTACCACTGAGCGGTGGAGGGGAGGATGAGCGCGAGGATAAGTCCGGTAACCACTGAGGTGAAGTCAAACTGTTTTGCCCAGTTTACGCATACGCTGCGCGACTTTGCAAACGCGGCGTCCCTTACGTCCTTGCGCTTTGCCTTGAGTTCGTCGGCAGCCTCCTGATAGGGCTGACCGGATTTTTTAAGCTCAGCTACTTTTTTGGTGAGCGCCTTAGTCTCAGCCGTCGCAAAGCGAACGTTAAATCCGCCGCGCGCAATAAAGTAGTAAACAAACTCAGTTGCCACCGCAAACGCCACCGCGCTGACCATAAGCACTACGGCGTCTGCAAGATAATACACGATTGCGCAGACGGCGCAGGGAGCAAGCGCTATGAGCACGTCGAGCATAATTTTGCGCGTCGTGCGCTTGGATTTGACGTGGGGAGGGGTGGAAATTACTATACTGTTGTCCATTTATTTGCCTCCTTTTCTGCTTGCCGCACGAACGGCGGCCTTTGTCTTTCTTATGGCCTGTATAAGCGGACGCTTTGCGGGGCAAACGTATTCGCACACGCCGCACTCTATGCAGTACATAGCTCCGCCCAGTTTTGCAGCCTTTTCGATGTCGCCAGCACTCGAATAGAAAGCGGTGTTCATGGGCATCAGGTGCATGGGGCAGTGGTCTGCGCACAGGCCGCAGTTAAGGCAGGGGGTAGGTTCCTCTGCCGCAGCCTCTTTATCAGAAAGCAACAGTATGCCGGAGGTTGTCTTCTTTACGTACAGGTCGTAGCTCTTTATTGCAACGCCCGTCATAGGTCCGCCTAAAAGTACCTTCTTGGGAGCGGACTTTTCGCCGCCGCAGTATTCCACAATATAAGAAACGGGCGTGCCTACGGGTGCTTTTATGTTTGCAGTGCGTGCAACTGACTGGCCTGAAACGGTAAGTATTGTGTCCATATCGGGCTTGCCGAGTTCAATGGCCTCGCAAACGGCAAGGCAGGTGGCAACGTTGTTTACAACCACGCCAACATCTGCGGGAAGCTTGCCGGTAGGTACCTTTCTGCCCGTTGTGCTGTAAATAAGCTGTTTTTCGCCGCCCATGGGGTATATCTTGCGGAGTGCAACAACTTTGACGTCGTCGTACTTTTCAAAGGCCGCAATGCAGTCGGGCTTGTTCAGCTCGATGCCTATCATTATTTTGGTTACGCCCAAAGCCTTTGCAAGATAGCGTGCGCCGCGCACCACTTCGTCCGTCTTTTCAAGCATAACGCGGTGGTCGCAGGTGAGGTAAGGCTCGCACTCCGAACCGTTGATTATGAATGTATCTACGGGCGTGCGGGGAGTGAGTTTGACGGCGGTAGGGAAGCCTGCGCCGCCAAGGCCTACTATGCCCGCGTCGCGCACCCTGTTTATTATCTCTTCCGGAGAAGGGTTTTCAAGAGGGGGCAAAAATTGTTTTGCTCCGCTTCCGTCGCCCTCGATTACAATGAACGTACCCTGCTGACCGCTTTCGTTTTCAATCGTCTTGATTTCCGTAACCTTTCCGCTTATGCTTGCGAACACGTTGGAAGATATTGCTCCGTCGGCACGGCCGATAAGCTGACCTTGAGCAACGGTATCGCCAACGTTAACGCATGCCACGGCGGGCTTGCCCAAAGACTGGGCCAGAGCGATGGTAACGGTCTGCGGCTCGGGTAGTTCTTCAATCGGAGCGTTTTGCGAAAGTGCCTTCATATCGGGCACATGTACGCCGCCGAAAAAAAATCTGCCTTTTACAGCTTTCAAAATGAAACCTCCTAAAAAGTCTCACTCAAAATTTCTGCTATGCAAAATCCTTGAGTGAATATTGAATGATATTGTTGCAAAAACGCCCGTGCAGCTTTCAGCCGCCCGGCATTTTCTTTGCCGTAATTAAATAAAATAAGTTGTAAGTCTGCTGTATTGCGGCTTGCAATTATTGTCTGCCGTCGTCGGAATGTCCGGTGCCGCTCTCTTTTTCTGAGAGGGTGGTGGAGCTTTCCTCAGAATTGAAAGAGCCGTCAGCGTTTTCAGTCACTTGTGCGGCGTCTTCAACTGTCTTGACATCCTTCGCGGCATTGTCTGCTTCAGGTGTTGCCATTTCTGAGTTGACCTTCGCGGCGTTGTCCCCCTCAGGTAAGGCCATTTCCGTGTTCAATTCAGTGGAGCTGCCTGTGCTGCCAGCTGCCTGCACGGCGGCGTTGCTGCTTTTAATCTCGTGCGCGCCGCTTTTGGGGAGTTCGGTAAAACCTGCCCTTGCAAAAACGCTCAAGGGTACGCGCTTGAAGATAAGCTCGACCACAGCGCCCACGATTGCGCCAGAAAGTATGCCTATAAGTGCAAGATAGGGCATATATCCGAACATTGTAGGGGTATTGGTTACAAGTACGTATACCGTGTTCTGAACTATGTTGTGCACAACGGCGGCGACTATGCTTACCGCCATAAGGCTTACGCGGGGGTAGGCAATATACATGAGAACGGACGATACGGCGAGCGAGATTACGCCGCCCGTAAAGCTGTACATAAGCATGGAAATATTGCCGGCAAACAGCGAACCGAGAAAAGTGCGCACCACAACCACAATGAACGCCTCTATCGGGCCGTACAGTATAAGCGCGGCCAGCGAAAATATGTTGGCAAGCCCCATTTTTGCGCCCGGAACGAACAGCGGAGGGAACTGATTTTCTATAACAAAAACTATGAGCCCCAGCGCGGTGAACAGCGCAAGAACGGCTATTTTCTTTGCGGATAGTCGCGAACTTTTCATACACGACTATTATAAAACATTTTGTTGCAATAGTAAAATTATATCGCGCCTTTTTTACCGATTAAAATTAAAAATTTTAAAGAATTTTCTTGCCGAATTCACAATCTCGTCTTAAAAGCAAAAATGTATAAGTTATATAACCTAACCAAGACAGAAAATATATGCTTTGGTTAATTTCTGTGCGGTTAATAATTTCGGCATATTGGCAGTTTAAATTATTATCGTCTGAGCATATATGCCCGTTATGGCCATTTTGTCAGGGTATTAAAATGGTAATATGTGCCGCACAAGCAGTGCTATTCAGGCGCAAAAGCTTAAGGCGACCCCGTGCAAATTTGCACGTCGCCGGCTTAAGTCTTTTTATAGGAAGTTTTCTGTAAAATTTATTGCGTGTTTAAATTATTCCCTGCTTATCAGCCGCGGACGGTAAAGTAGTATGTGTTTTTGAGCTGTTCGCGTACGAAAGGTTTGTATTTTGCACTTGCCGATTCAAACAGAACATAAACTCTGTTCCCGTCGGAGCACAGTCCCTCGCTCATGCAGGGTATGCTGTATGTCTGTTCAAGAATGGAGCTGTCTATATAGTAGACGGTCACATTGTATTCGCCCACTTTAAGTATGCCCGTCTTGGATTTTGCGCTGTCCTCGTCATATACAAGTATTTTTGAGTTAGGAAGAGCATAGCTCTGGGAAAGTATAAGCTTGCTGCTGTCGCTGTTGAACGCCATTCCCTGAATATTACCCGGTATGCTGTACGCCCTTGTGGGGTAGGGGTTGGAGGAGGTGGCGGAATATCTAAGTATCAGCGCTTTGTTTTCATCGCCGGCGGGGGTAGTAAAGTGGTGCGTTTCGTCCGTTTCGTACTTGCCGCTCCTGTAAAATTCGCCTACATACAGCGAATTATTGGTGTAGTAGCAGAATGACGCCGAGCAGTTAGCGTTCCAGGAGGAGTTTACCTTTACGCTGCCGCCGTTTTTGGCCGCGCTCATTATATCGGTGCGGCTGAGCACATAAACCGTACTGTCTGAAACCATCCAGAATTTGCTGCCGTTGGTGGCAATGCCGCTCGCGTGGCCGGTGTAGTCCCTGCCGTCGCTCAGTTTTACGGTCACGTAGCCCGTAGCCACGCCGTCCTCTATTACGTAAATGCGTGCAGGACTGCCGTCGTTCATGTAGCCGCTTACATAGAAGGTATCGTTATAGTTTGCCACGCCCTGTGGAATAAGACCCTCTTCAAGCCCGGGTATGGCGAATGACTGCCTGAACCTTTTAAAGTCGGGGTAGTTGTCACCCAAGTACCAGACCATAAGGAATGCGCACAGCGCAACTACTATGCTAACCACAACCGCCACGGCTGTTACTAGTTTGCTTCGTTTAAAAGGTTGCACGGCTTTAGCCGTTGCGGCATTTGCGTGCTGCTCAGCGGTTTTGTTATTCTCTGAATAAGGCTTCTTGCCTTCAACCTGTGCGGCGCTGTTTGTGCCGCAGCTCTTTTCGTCTTTCAAAAAAGTTGCTCCGGATATTATTATTTTCCCGACTATTTTAACAGATTTCGCCGCTCAATGCAATACTTTTTGCCCCTCAAGTCTGCGCTTTTGAATTTTATTTGAAAATTTCAGTGCGCTGTGCACTGTCTAAGCAGTATAAAATGTTCTTTTGCAGTATAGTTGTAGCCCTACACGCTAACCGAAAATTCCCCTCAGTATAAGGCCGAAAAGGAAGGTGGCCACAGCGCCGACGAGTGCGAGCGCAATTCTGAAAGCGACGTCCCGCCGCCGCTGTTTTTTGGTGCGTCTGAACGCCATTCCGCTGTCCTTTAAAGTTATTACATACATTTTTTCGCCCTTGCGCTCGGAAGAGATAAGGTCGAAGTAACCGTCCACGTGCAGCCCGAATAGTATGTCGTCCAGTTCCTCGCCGGAAAGTTCCTTCTTAGGCAGCAGCGAGATTATGTCCGAGCGCGAAATAAGGCAGCCGTTCATTCCGTCGCACAGCTCATACACGGCCTCCATAACGCTGTTTTCCTTGCGGGAAAGCATAGCTCACCCCGCCAAAAACGCAAGGCAGACCGCCGCGCTGCCTATAGCTCCGCCGATAAGGGAGGAGAGGAATAAAAATGCGGCAGACTTTACATTGCAGGCAAATCTGCTTTTTTTTGCAGGTTGAGTTTCGGAGGGCGGCTGCTGAATTTTAACTTCGGGCGGCTGTTCTTCGGGCAGTCTTTTTTTAAGGGCAGTGAGGCAGTAAACGCCGCCGCGGTTGTACTTGATGTCGATAAATCCGCCGCGTTGCAAAATGTCCAGCGCCTCGCCAATGTCGGCGGCAGAGGCGTCGGCCGCCGCGGCAAGTTCGTCGCGCTCCGCAATTATATAACCGCCGCGTTCGGAAAGCGCCGCTATTTTATTGAAAACGGCTTTTACGGTATCGCTCATATCAATATAAAAATTGTGCCATCTGCGGAAAAATTATACATTTAAAATAAAAAAGGCAGGCTTTTTCCTGTCGCAAGGCGTGCTCGTTTCTTTCTTATCACATATAAAATTTACTGCCGTTCTCCTTTGCAATCAAATAAAAAAGACGCGGTCTGCACCGCGTCTTGTAAGTAAATAAAATTTGCGTTAGTTCGGGCATATTAAGGGGGTAATTATAAAATCAGGCCTCGTCTAAAGCAAGTTCGTCGTGTCTTTTTGGCTCTGCAAGGGCCGTCTTGTAATCGGTGTAAACAACAAATCCAGGTTTTGCGCCCGAAGGCTTTTTTACATATTTTTTAGGCGTGTAGTCAACGGGCACCTTTGCGCCGTCCTTTGCTTCTGAATAGTAGGCGCATATCTCGGCGGCAACCTTTATAACGCTTTCGGGTATCTGTCTGCCATCAGAGATTATGCCGACGTGCGCGGAGTGGTAGCGCTGAGTGTGCAACCACATATCGCCCTCTTTGAGCCCCTTTGTCAGCCTTTCATTCTGAATGTTATTGCGCCCCGCAACTATGGTAAACCCTTCGCAGCTGTAAGTTCTGAACGGTGCGCGCGGCGTCTCCTTTTTCTTGTTTCTGCCCTTCGCTTCGTTCTCCTGCTTTATAAGTCCGAGCGATATAAGTTCGGTTTCCGCCTCTTCAAAGTCGGTAATTTCCTCGGCATTTTCAAGCGAAAACTTTATGCTTTTAAGGTAATCTCTTTCCTCCTCGGTCTGCGCTCTCTGTATGTCTAGCGCCGCAACCGTGCGCTTTAGTTTTGCATACCTCTTATAGTACTTCTGCGCGTTCTGTGCAGGCGTAAGTCTGGGGTCGAGCGGTATAGTTACTTCGGGCATAGCCTCGTCGTAATAGTTGACCGCCTTAAGGCTGTCTGCACCCCGTTCAACGGCATATATATTGGCAGTAATCAGCTCGCCCTTGAGTTTTACGTCCTCTATGTCGCGGCACTCTGAAAGCCTGCCCAGTATAATGCCGAGCCTCTTTTCGCACTTCTTTTCGGCCGCTCTCAATGCGCCTTCAAGCTTTCTTTTTTTGTCGTCGAAGGCCTTTTTTGCACACACGTAACTGTAATAGGCGGACTGCGCTGCAAGCAGGTTGGGGTAAAGCTTTTTCTCGCCGACGTGGCAGCAGACTTTAAAGTCGTTGGGCTTGCCGTCCCTGAACGTCACGCAGGGCTGAAAAAATTCGCCGTGCACGTAGTCGTAAACATTTTTCGCCGTGGCGTCGCCGCCGAATGCGGCCTCTATATCCAGAGCGGTGGAGTAGCATATGCCTGTCACTCTGTTTGCAATAAAGTCGGCGTCCTTTAAGCCTTCGGCACTGAAAGTTTCTTCAAGCGCATTCAGGTCGTCGGGGTTGCTCTTGTCCTGCGGTGCAGGCAGTTCGTACTTTGCGCCCGTAAAAAGAATGCGGTGCGCGCCGCTCTCCAAAGAGGTAGTCTTCATAGCTCCCAGAATTCTGCCGCCTTCCACAAGTATTACGTTGCTGTACTTGCCCATAATTTCGCAGTACAGCGTGCGCTCTGCGCGTTCAAAATCGCTCGTGCAGTCAAAATTTATTTCTGCTATCCTCTCAAAGCCGGGCTGCGTCACGGAAAGTACCGTGGCGTTCTGAAGGTGCTTTCTCAGCAGCATGCAAAAGGAGGCCGCCGCCTTGGGACTGCGGCCTTCGTCACCTAAATTAATGCGGCAATTTTGTGCGTGCGCGCATATTTCAAGTTTAACAGTGCCGTTTGCGGTGTATATAAATAGAGTAAGCTCATCCTTTTCAGGCTGATTGATGCGCGAAACTTTGCCCCCGCGCAGAGTTTCGTTCAGTTCTTTGATAACATATTTAAGCGTAAAAGCGTCCTGAGGCATATTTTCACCTGTATTGTTTTGCCTTATGTGCGGCTGTCGTTTATTATACAGCAACGGCATAAAAAAGTAAAACAATTATTTGCGGCCTATCCGTTTAAAACGCTTTTCAAAAGACGATTATTGTGTTAGAATAATTCTCGTGCGGATTTTATATACAATTATATAAATCGTCCGCCATACACATTTTATAACTTTTCAGCAAAATCGGGCGCGGCCTTCAGCCTGCACAGATAAAAGGCAGACATTCCTTTTTTATGCGGCATGCGCTTTAGTGCGTACGCGCGGCATACAGACAAGCCGCGACTGTCTGCGGAAGAGTAAAGCCCGTAAATTTAAAATTAAAACATAGGGGCAAAGCCCCATAAATTCACTAAAATTTTACTGCGTCCCAAGGCGCGAAATTTTGTGAACACATAAAGGAGAGATTAAATGAACTACACAACAGCACCCTCAGAAAAAAGCACGGTAAAAATTACCATCAACTTCACCAAAGAAGAGTGGGAAGACGCCCTTTCCAAGGCATACGTCCGCACCCGCGGCAAATACGCCGTTCCCGGGTTCAGGAAGGGCAAAGCTCCCAGACCTGTACTTGAAAACTTCTACGGCAAGGGCGTGTTCTTTGACGAGGCGTTCAACATACTCTATTCAACAAACTATCCCGGTATTATTGAAAAGGAAAAGGCTAATTTCACCGCTGTCGGCGAGCCCTCGCTCTCCGTGGACGAAATTTCCGAAGAGAAGGGCGTAACCCTCTCTGCGGTAGTGCCCGTAAAGCCCGACGTCGAGATTGGCGCATACAAGGGTTTAAAAATCAGAAGTTATGAGTATAATGTAACGGATGAGGATGTGGAGAAAGAGGCTGCAAAAATTCTTCAGAGCAAGGCCGAGACCGTTGACGTCAAAGACCGTGCCTGCAAGGGCGGCGACATTGTAAACATCGACTTTTCCGGCAGCGTAGACGGCGTTAAGTTCCCCGGCGGCACGGCAGAGGGCTACGACCTCGAGCTCGGCAGCGGCGCATTCATTCCCGGCTTCGAAGAGCAGGTCGAGGGAATGAGCATTGGCGAGGAGAAGGACATAAACGTCACATTCCCCGAAAATTACCAGTCTGAAGACCTCAAGGGCAAGCAGGCTGTATTTGCAATCAAGCTCAACGGCATAAAGGAAAAGAAGCTTCCCGAACTCACCGACGAATTTGTAAAGGCAAACGCCGGCTGCGAAACGGTTGAAGAGTATAAGAACAAGTGCCGCGAAAGGTTGGAGCGCAGCGCGGCAACCCGCAGCCTCAACGAAACGGAAAACAGCATTGTAAAGGCCATATGCGATACTTCCAAGGCTGAAATACCCGACGCCATGATAGAGAGCGAGATAGACAAGATGGTTCAGGACTTCTCTTACAGACTTATGTATCAGGGTCTCAAGCTCGAGGACTACCTCAAGTATATGAACATCTCCATGGAGTCTTTCCGCGGCCAGTTTAAAGAGAGCGCAAAAGAGCGCGTTATGTCCACGCTTGTAATAGACAAGATTGTGCGCACCGAGGGCATAAAGGCAGAGCCTGAAGAGGTTGATGCCAAGATTGCCGAGCAGGCCAAGTCGGTAGGCAAGACTGCCGAAGAGTACAAAAAGAGCATTGACCCCCGCCAGATTGAGTATATCGAAAGCGACATCGTAATAACCAAGCTCTTCGACTTCCTCAAGGCCAACAACGAAATGTATACAGAGTAAAAACAGTTTAAACTGTACTGCTCAGTAAATTTGTATAAAAGTTTACGCCGCGCGCCTTTATGGGCGCGGCGGCGCAAAAATCTTCCTGATGCGACCCGCCCGCGGGCAGGCTGCACTTTTATAAGGAGTTATATTATGACAATAAGGGAAAAAGGGGCGCTTGTGCCCTACATTGTGGAGCAGACCTCCCGCGGGGAGCGCTCTTACGATATTTACAGCAGACTTTTAGAGGACAGAATAATATTTCTGAGCGGCGAAATTGACGACGCCACCGCAAACACCGTCGTGGCGCAGCTCATTTACCTCGAGGCAAAAGACCCTTCAAAGGATATATCGCTGTATATAAACAGCCCCGGCGGCAGCGTTTCCGCGGGACTTGCCATATACGATACCATGAACTATGTAAAGTGCGACGTTTCCACCATATGCATAGGCATGGCGGCCTCGATGGGCGCGTTTTTGCTCTCGAGCGGGGCAAAGGGCAAGAGGTACGCCCTTCCCAACAGCGAAATTATGATTCACCAGCCTCTCGGCGGAGCGCAGGGTCAGGCGAGCGACATAAAGATAGCCGCCGAGCACATTCTGCGCACCAAGCGCAAGCTCAACGAAATTCTTGCCGCAAATACAGGCAAGCCCGTCGAGCAGCTCGAAAGGGATACCGACAGAGATAACTATCTCTCTGCGGACGAGGCTCTCGCCTATGGCCTCATAGATAAAGTCTTCACCAAGAGGTGACTAAAAAGCGTAGTTTCTACGCCTAAAATTATGTAAAAAAACAGCCCTGCGGCCGCTGCCGCATACGGCGTTTTTTGCAACCTACATAGCGCCGCAACGCCACGTTGAGTAGAATTTACGGCGCGGAGGTTTAAATGAAAGAAAAAAAATACTGTTCGTTTTGCGGTAAGCCCGAAGACCTTGTAAACAGGCTTATCACGGGGCAGAACGGCGCGTGCATATGCGATGAGTGCATAGAGATATGCCACGATATGATAAAGGACGTCGGCGAGGAGAGTTTCCAGCCCGTGCCCTTAAAAAAGCCGGCTGAAATCAAGGCCGAACTCGATAAATATATCGTTGGTCAGGACGAGGCCAAGCGCGTTCTCTCTGTTGCCGTCTACAACCACTATAAGCGCATAAACAATGCCGTTGCCGCAAACTCAAAAGATGACGATATAGAGATAGAAAAGAGCAATATACTGCTTCTCGGCCCCACGGGCTGCGGCAAAACGCTGCTTGCCCGCACGCTGGCAAAGATACTCAACGTACCCTTCGCCACGACCGACGCCACCACGCTCACCGAGGCAGGTTATGTCGGCGAGGACGTTGAAAACATACTTTTAAAACTCATTCAGAACGCAGACTACAACATAGAGCGCGCCCAGCGCGGCATCATTTATATCGACGAGATAGATAAGATAGCCAGGAAGGGCGAAAACGTATCCATCACGCGCGACGTCTCAGGCGAGGGCGTACAGCAGGCACTTTTGAAGATAATAGAGAGCACCATAGCCAACGTTCCCCCTCAGGGCGGCAGAAAGCATCCCCAGCAGGAGATGCTCCGCATAGACACAACCAACATTCTCTTCATATGCGGCGGCGCGTTTGTCGGGCTCGACAAGATAGTGCAGAAGCGCAAGGATACAACCTCGCTCGGTTTCGGCGGCCAGGTAAAGCAGCCCGAAGGCGAAGTTTCTTACGAGATGCTCTCCGATGTAAAGCCGCAGGACCTTACAAAATACGGCCTTATCCCCGAGTTTGTAGGTCGTGTGCCCATAGTTGTCAGCCTTCACCCGCTCGACGAGAATGCGCTTGTAAACATTCTCACGCAGCCTAAGAACGCTATAATAAAGCAGTACCAGAAGCTCATAGCCCTCGACGGCGTAAAGCTTACGGTGGAGGACGACGCCGTGCGCGAGATTGCCAATACCGCAATCCGCCTCAAGACGGGCGCCCGCGGCCTGCGCACCATTATAGAGAGTTTTATGACGCCCGTAATGTATAAGCTCCCCTCGGAGCCGAACGTGGAGGAGGTCATTGTCACCCGCGACTGCGTAACCAAGAAGGCAGAGCCCAAGCTTGTATATAAGCAGTCTGCCTGATTTAAAGCCTTGCGCGTTTTACTGATTTTGAATAAATCGGTGCGGCAGGCTCTGTATGCTGATTAAAAAATAAAAACTTCTTTAGGGGAGCGGTCTTGCTCCCCTGTTTTAAAATAAAGGTACTTATGGCACTAAGATATTTCAATTCCATACCCGTCGTGCCCATCCGCGGCAGAGTTGTATTTCCCGATACCTCTGTAACGTTCGACGCGGGCAGACTTATATCACTCTCGGCGGTAAAGCGCGCCACGGAAAGCGATATGCTGCTTTTGGTGTGCGCCCAGAAGGACGCCGAAAAGAGCGAAATTTCTGCCGACGATATTTACTATGTGGGCACGGTGGTCAAAATCAAACAGATAACCCGCCTTCCCTCGGACAGCGTGCGTATACTTGCAGACGGAATATGCAGGGTACGCGTGCGCAGCATGAGCCAGGAGGATTGCTTTATTGCCGAAGCGGACGAAATGCGCCCCGTTCACGGCGACCCCACGCTTGAAGAGGCCTATTTCCGCACGGCAAAAGATATAATGCGTGACATATCTTCTACCGAGAGCAGAATAACCAAGGATGCCGTTGCCCGTCTTGACAGGTGCGGCGAACCTGACGAATACGTAAATCTTGCCGCAAACAGTCTGCCGCTCCGCCTGGAGGTCAAGCAGAAGATACTTGAGTGCGAAAACGTTACAGAGCGCCTGCGCATGCTTGAAAAGTGCCTGAACGACGAGCTTGAGATAATGCGCCTCGGCCGCAAGATAAGCGCAGCCGTGCGCCAGAGCATAGATAAGAACCAGCGCGAGTACTACCTACGCGAACAGCTCAAGGCCATACACGCAGAGCTGGGCGACGACATGGACGAGCGCATTACCCTTACAGACAAAATTAAGGCCAAGGGTATGCCCGCAGAGGTTGAGGACAAGGCTCTCAAAGAGATTGCAAAGATGGACAAGATGTCGTCCTCTTCGCCCGAATACACCGTTATACGCAACTACCTCGACTGGCTGACAGACCTTCCATGGAAGGAGGAGACCAAGGATACCGAAAAGCTCAGCGACGCGGTAAAGATACTCAATGAAGACCACTACGGCCTTGAAAAGATAAAGGAGCGCATAACCGAATATCTCGCCGTCTTAAAGCTGACGGGCAGTCTTAACGCGCCCATACTTTGTTTTGTAGGCCCTCCGGGCGTAGGTAAAACATCTATAGCCTCGTCGGTTGCCCGCGCGCTCGGCAGAAAGTTTGTAAGAATGAGCCTCGGCGGCGTAAAGGACGAGGCCGAAATAAGGGGTCACAGACGTACCTATATCGGCTCTATGCCTGGCAGAATTATCTACGGCATAAAGAACGCAGGTACAATCAATCCCGTATTTCTTCTGGACGAGATAGACAAGCTCTCTTCAGATATGCGCGGCGACCCTGCGAGCGCACTGCTTGAAGTGCTCGACCCCGCGCAGAACAATACCTTCCGCGACAGATACCTCGAAGTGCCCTACGACCTCTCCAAGGTGCTGTTCATAACAACGGCCAACAGCGTGGAAACTATTCCCGCGCCTCTTCTCGACAGAATGGAGCTTATAGAGTTAAGCGGCTACACCGAGGAGGAGAAGTTGCAGATAGCCAAGCGCTACCTTGTGCCCAAGCGGCTGGAGGCAAACGGGCTTAAAGAGGGCGACGTAAATATAAGCGACGGCGCGATACGCGCCATGATAGAGGGCTACACCCGCGAGGCGGGCGTGCGTTCGCTTGAGCGTACGATAGACGCCGTCTGCCGTAAAATTGCCGTAAAGGTTGCAGAGGGCGAAAAGTCCAGGCGGAAAATTACCGCCGAAAGCCTTCATTCGCTGCTCGGCCAGGCAAGGTTCAGGCAGGAGAAAGATACTCCCCGCCACGACGAAGTGGGCGCGGCTACAGGCCTTGCGTGGACGGCCGTCGGCGGCACAACGCTCACCATAGAGGTATCCAAAATGCACGGCAAGGGCGATATTCAGCTCACCGGCAAGCTGGGCGACGTTATGAAGGAGAGTGCGCGTGCGGCAATAAGCTACATCCGTTCAAACAGCAAGACGTACGGCATAGAGGACGGAGTATTCGACAGTACGGATATACACATACACGTACCTGAGGGCGCTACCCCCAAGGACGGCCCGAGCGCAGGCATAACAATGGCAACGGCCATACTTTCGGCGTTCACGGGTAAGCCTGTGCGCGGCGATATAGCAATGACGGGCGAAATTACGCTTTTAGGCAACGTGCTCCCCATAGGCGGATTAAAGGAAAAGGCGCTTGCGGCATACCGCACGGGCGTTAAAAACGTAATCATTCCCGAAGAGAACTGCAGGGATCTGGAAGAAATTCCAAAGAACATACGCGAAAAAATCAACTTTATTCCCGTAAGCAACGTGGGCGCCGTTTTCCACAACGCGATTGTGGGACTTTAAGTTAAAAGGGCGGCACATATGCTTAAAATAACCGATGTATCGTTCATAACAAGCGCGGCCTCCAAAAGCCAGTTCATACGGTCGGAAAAGCCGATAATTGCGGTGTGCGGCAAGTCCAATGTGGGCAAGTCGAGCTTTATAAATATGCTGGCAAACCGCAAAAAGCTGGCAAGGGTTTCAAAGGACCCTGGCAGGACGCGGCTTGTAAACTATTTCGATTTCGGCGCATTCATACTTGCCGACCTGCCCGGTTACGGCTTTGCAAAAGTTTCAAAGGCGGAAAAGGCGCGCTGGGCGCGGCTGATGGAGGACTTCTTTGCCGACAGAGCCAACTGCGCGCACGCATTTTCGCTCGTCGACGTGCGTCACGACCCCACAGCCGACGACGTATCGATGATAAACTTTTTGTATACGGGGCTTATACCTTTTACCGTGATTGCCACCAAGGCCGATAAAGTTTCGCGCATGGCGGGAATGAACGGCGTAAAAAAGATTGCCGCAACATTCAAGTGCGGTGCGGATAACGTAATTCTGACGTCTTCACAGACGCGTTACGGTCTGGACGGAGTACTTGAAAGGCTGGAACATATTGTAGAATTATTTTCGCAGAGTGCGAACGGGCTGCCTGAAGACGGGCAGACGGGAGAGGATATGAAAGAGGATGAAAAGGGGGCTGAAACGAATGGAGGCCTTTCTTGAATTTTTGCGTTCCCCGTGGGGAATAGTGCTGTTCACCGTTGTTGCGGTGGCAATAGTTCTGTTTTTTCTGGCGGCCAACTACCGTCTGTTCACCAAAGCCGTGCTCGACTTTATTTTCGGCATAGTCGCAATCATTGTCTTATCGCCTTCGATTATCGCCAGTGCGATAATTTTAAAGGTGAAGACGGGCTCCGTCCTTCAAAAACATTGGATTGCGGGCAAGGGTGGTAAGCCGGTATGCGTATATACGTTTATTGAATGCGAGCAAAACGGCAGACCGTGCTATATAAACCGCAGCGTTATAAATTATTTTCCCCTGCTGTTCGGGGTAATCTGCGGCAGGCTTTCGCTGCTCGGCCCGTTGCCTGTCTCCTTAAGGGACGCCGCGCTTACGGGCGACGAATACGATCTTCGTTTTGCCGTGCGCCCTGGGATAATCTCGCCCGCGTTAAAACATTTCGGCGAGTTCCCAGAATGGGAGGAGATGTTTGCCTACGAATGCGGGTACGTCAAATCCCGCGGACTTTTCCGCGACGCGGCGACTGTATTGGTCATACTTTTAAGGGCTGTCCGCGGTGAGGGTGCAAGGCTACTTGACTTCAACAGAGCGGGCTATGCAGACGAGCTGCTCCGCAGCGGTAAAATAACTGAAGAGCAGATTGAAGAGGCTGAAAAAATTGCCGAAGACGAGATGCTCTCTGTAACCCGCCTTAAAAACAGAGTGGGCTGATACTGTCTCTTATACACATCTGACGCTGCCGACGA
>ERZ1090880.575-NODE-575-length-19788-cov-5.123195_pt1 | contig 19788 bp, 19 predicted proteins | sample MGYA00478471_ERZ1090880 | MGnify/ENA primary metagenome ERZ1090880 (study PRJEB33644, sample SAMEA5815734) | chicken gut metagenome | biome: Chicken; feature: Gastrointestinal Tract; material: Caecum | place: Ireland | collected 2019-01-01 | study: A study of the... | reverse complement strand
AAAAACAGTGGTTTTCAGGGCTATTTTCAGTAAAATGTTTCACGTGAAACCCTTTCTCGGTGTAAAATCCGCGATGTTTCACGTGAAACATCGCACGGACACCGACGTTTCGGCCGTTTAATGGGCTAAGATCCTGCTGAATGAAATTGTTTCACGTGGAACAAACTAATCCTTAATAAAAATCTCACAAAATCTGTCGTGTTTTTTAACTCTTACATAACTCTCCTGATATCTGAAAAAATTTTTCGAAAAATCTCTTAAAAACAGCCGCTGTCAGACAGAATGAGCGGATTTTTGGTCGTGGAAAATCGGTTGATTTCCAAAAAATTCTGTCTCATCGCGTCGTGTTTTACTTGTATAATAGCGCATGGCATTTTACAGTATAAAATCGGTGATTTTTAGGCAATTTCGCTCTGTTTTTGGGCTGGCAGCGGCATTTTGACCTGTTTTTTTGTCATAAACGTGTTTTCGGAGGATTTTGCGGGTATTTCTTCGGCAAAAACTGTCAATAATATTTGTCGGGAGGTCGCTTGCCTGATATGTTGTCTGTTGATGTTAACGATGAAAACTGCTTTGAAAGGTTGAAAATCCATCTGGAAGGTCTTTTAAGAGGGCAAAAGGCTGTGATTTTGTGCGTTGGCAGCGAAAAAGTCGGCGGAGATATGCTCGGGCCGCTTGTCGGAAGCAAATTGCTGGACAAACTTGGCGGCAACGCCATAGTTTACGGCGTCCTTGACGGCAATATAACTGCTTCAAACCTGATTTTCGCGGTAAATCTCATCAAAACACTGCACGAAGACAGGTTGCTTGTGGTTATTGACGCCGCTTTGGGCAGACAGGGTGAAGTCGGCACGATTCAGGTATACGGGCACGGTCTGCGGCCGGGTTCCGCCACCAATAAAAACCTGCCGTGTGTGGGGGACATCTCGATTATAGGCGTCGTAAACCGCAAAATCTGCGCGTTTGAACTGTCCATGCTGTACACCGCTCGGCGCGCGATGGTGGATAAGATGTCCGACATCATTTCGGATTCTGTCGCGCAGGCGCTTTGAAATTCAAAAATAAACAAACACTCAATATTTTAATTTTTATTTCGCAAAAAGCGGTTTGGGGCAAGGCGGCGTTCAAGCCGCTTTTCTTTTATCCGCCACGCGGGGTAAACGCAATATATTGTCTTTTTCCCGTGTTTTTTCGCTTGTTTTACCGTTTGTGACGTTGACTTGTCAACCTGACTATTTTGTTGACAGTCAAAGTGCTTTATGCTACAATATTTTCCATTATTATGGATTATAATAATAAGGCAATTTCAACTACTATATAATAAGGAGAAAAACGTGAAGAGCAACACCACCAGAAAGGTAATTTCCATCGTGCTTGCCATTCTTATGATATTTCTGGGCATTTGGCTTATAATGTCGCTGTTTCCGCAGAGGCAGACCACGCCGGATTATCTGGAATTTCTCGAACAGGTGGAAAACGGTGAAATCGAAGCGGTTTATTTTGAAGGCAACTACACAATGCGGGTGCTGACCACCGAAAGCGTGGAGAAGGGCGCCAGTCGACCGCTTCCCAAGTTATTACACATACGCGCTCAACATTCCGAGCCGCACGCAGACCACGGCTGACATTCAAGCGGCTGTGGAAACCGCGCGAAAATCTGTTGATGAAGGCGGAGCAGGTCTTACTGACTATCAGGTCAACGTCACATACGACAATCCTAGCCAGGGCAGCATTTGGGATTATCTCTTCCCGCTGCTTATGCTTGCCATCGCCATAGTGGTGGTCGTGGTGCTGATGAGAAAAATCAGTCAGCAAAACAACCAGAACATCAACTTCGGCAAGAGCAAGGCGCGCGTCAACGAAAACGTCAAGGTGCGTTTTACCGACGTCGCCGGCGCGGAAGAAGAAAAAGAAGAATTGCAGGAAATCATCGACTTTTTGAAGTCGCCTGCCAAGTTCAACGAGCTGGGCGCGCGCATACCTAGGGGCGTGCTGCTTGTCGGCCCTCCGGGGACAGGTAAAACGCTGTTCGCCAAAGCGGTGGCGGGCGAAGCGGGCGTGCCGTTCTTCTCGATCAGCGGCAGCGACTTTGTTGAAATGTTCGTCGGCGTGGGCGCCAGCCGCGTCAGGGATTTGTTCGACCAGGCAAAGCGCAACATGCCGTGCATAGTGTTCATCGACGAAATCGACGCCGTCGGCCGCCAGAGAGGCGCCGGTCTCGGCGGCGGTCACGACGAAAGAGAGCAGACGCTCAACCAGCTGCTTGTGCAGATGGACGGTTTTGAGACAAACAACGGCATTATAATTATGGCGGCTACAAACCGCGCCGACATACTTGACCCTGCTCTGCTGCGTCCGGGCCGTTTCGACAGGCAGATTTACGTCAACAGACCTGACGTAAGGGGCAGAGAGGCTATTCTCAAAGTGCACGCGCGCAACAAACCGATGTCCGGAGACGTGGACTTCAAAATCATCGCCCGCATAACCAGCGGTTTTTCGGGGGCGGATTTGGAAAACCTGCTCAACGAAGCGGCGATTCTCGCCGTGCGCGACAACCGCAAACTCATTTCGATGAAAGACATCGCCGAGGGCATCAACAAGGTGCTGATGGGTCCGCAAAAGAAGAGCCGTCTCGTTACCGAAAGCGACAAGCGCATCACGGCGTATCACGAAGCCGGTCACGCCATATTGGCATGCAAACTTAAATATTGCGACCCCGTGCAGGAAGTTACAATCATTCCGCGCGGCATGGCGGCGGGCTACACCATGACCAGGCCGGATAACGACGACAACCACCAGACCAAGGCGCAGCTGCTTGACCACATCACCATGGCGCTGGGCGGCAGAGTGGCGGAAGAACTTGTCATTCAGAACATCACTTCGGGCGCCAGCGGCGACATTAAATCGCTCACAGGCATAGCGCACAGCATGGTTGCCGAGTGGGGTATGTCAGACGAAATAGGGCCTATCTATTACGGCGCCGACCACGAGGTGTTTGTCGGCAAGAACTATCAGGCGCAGAACAGTTACAGCGAGGCCATGGCCAGCAAAATCGACGCTGAGGCAAATAAAATCGTGCGCGAATGTCATAAACGCGCCACGGAAATCCTCACCGAAAATATACAGATTCTGCACAATATGGCAAGAGTGCTGCTGGAAAAGGAAACAATCCACACCGACGAAGTCAATATGCTCATTGCCGGTGAAAGCGCTGAAACGGTTATCAACTTTATCGATAAAAAGTATAATCCCGACGCTCCGTCTTCCGTGAAGGAAAACAAAGCGGAAAAAGCCGAGGAGATTACCATCGAAAAGGCCGCCGAACCTAAACAGATAATCGCCCCGAAAGACGACGACTCATCACCGTCGGACGGCGAAAACAAACAATAACAAAAAAGACCGCGCAAGCGGTCTTTTTTTGTTTATTTATGTTATTTTATATTTGGCGAAAAGTATACAAAGAGATAAATGGAAAAGACACGGCCATACCGCGTCTTATTTTTCATGGAGGGAAAATTTGCGATGAAATATAGAGAAATTATCGGTGAGTGGCTTAATACAAGAGTAATGCTGACAACAAAAGAACGTACTCGGCAGCGCTATAAGAAATTGGCGTCAAAATATATCCTGCCCCGTCTTGGAGAATATGAAGTTGATATTTTGACAATGTTTCAAGTCGGCAAGTTTTCTGCGAGTCTTGCTTCCACCGGTTTGTCACCGTCAACGATAAACGGCGTTATATCGGTTTTGCGCGCGTCATTGAATTACGCCAGCAAAGTTTTATGTATAAAGACAGATCTGACGGCGTGTATTATAAGACCTAAAATGCGCCGCAGGTCTATTGAGTGTTTTTCGCGGGAAGAACAGCGCATAATAGAACAAGCGATCAAAGCCGAAAAAGATCAACGTCTGTTTGGTATCATACTTTGTTTATATACGGGGCTGAGAATAGGCGAACTAATAGCGCTTCAATGGGAGGACATAAAGATGGACGAAGGTGTTATAGTTGTTTCAAGATCTTGTCACGACGGCTGGAAAGACGGGCATTATATAAAAATCATTGATACTCCGAAGACTTTTTGTTCACATAGAATTATTCCGTTGCCACGGCAACTGTTAGATGTCATTATGCGCTTCAAAGAGACATCTTTAAGCCGATATGTCATTATCGGAAAGTCGGAGTACGGCGCGCAAATAAGGACATACCAGCGAACTTTTCATCTCTGTTGCGTCGCATTGGGGTACGGCACAAGGGGTTTCACGCTTTAAGACATACTTTTGCAACAAGAGCGTTGGAATGCGGTATGGATATAAAAACACTTGCGGAAATATTGGGGCATAAAAATCCTATGATAACACTTAACTATTATGCGCATTCAATGATGGAACATAAGCGGAATATGATGAATAGAATAGGAGAATTATATCAACAAAGCCGCAAAAGTACATAAAATAATTTGTTTTATGTAATGCGGAGTCTAAACGCCTTCTGCAATCAATAAAAAAGGGGGCTTCCTTTAACGAAGCACCCTGAGCGTGTCGAATATTGTCGTTTTTTCTTGACACATGTCCGGTTGTTGCATATAATTTTTTTGCAATTGATACATAAAACAAATTAATTTGTGTATTGTTTATGGGGAAAATAAATGGGTTATGTCGAAATAATAAATCTGGTTATCACGTTTTTTGCTTTGCTTGTGGCGGCCACTTATATAGGGTACTACTTTATTTTGCTGGCCGGTATTTTTTCAAAGCAGAAAATTTTTCCGAAGTGTGATGAGAAATTGAAATACGGTGTGATTATTTGTGCGCGCAATGAAGAAATCGTTATCGGTAATCTTATCAAAAGCGTGTATAAATGTCTTTATCCGCAAAATAAACTGACAGTTTTTGTAATGGCACACAACTGTACTGACAACACTGCGGAAGTGGCAAGGACAAACGGAGCAATTGTTTATGAATATAATAATGCCGATGAAAAAACGAAGGGGTATGCGCTTAAACATATGTTTGAAGTTATTTCACGGGATTACGGAATAGATAGTTTTGACGGATATCATATTTTTGATGCCGATAATATTCTTGATAAAGACTATTTTGACAAAATGAACGACGCTTTTCTTTATTATGACAGAAAATGCGCTATCACTTCTTTTCGGAATTCAAAGAATTTCGGGGAAAATATTCAAACAGCTATGTACGGAATACTTTATGTAATGGGCTGCACCATTGAGTCTACAGGGCGTATGGCGCTAGGAAGTTCAGCCAGAATTTTAGGCTCAGGATTTTTGGTCAGCAATAAGATGGTGGAAAACGGGTGGAATATAACAAATTTATCTGATGACACAGATTTTACGATCGAACAAGTAATGAAAGGAAACAGGGTCCAATATTGTGGTGAAGCAATGTATTATGATGAGCATCCGACTAAATTCCGCGATATGTGGCGTCAGCGCCTCAGATGGGCAAAAGGATCGCAAATTGTTTGTAATAAACGATTTGGCTCTCTTATGAAATATATTTTTGAACCAGATATCCAAGAAAAACGTCTGCGTTGGGCGGCATATGATTTACTCTGCACAATACTTCCTGTAGGACTTATGGGTATGTGTTTAACACTTCTACACATGATATTGCTGTCGTTTGCCCCGTTGTTTGGTTATGCATCAGCAGATGTATGGAGTAAATATTTTATTCCTTTTGCATTCGGATTTGCAGGCGGTATTTTACTGATGATGCTTCTTGCCGCACTCAGCTATATTAAAGAACGCCGTATTAAAAATGTATCGCTTAAAATAAAAATTTTTTCTATTATATTATATCCATTTTTTTCGTTGCTGCTTGTTGTGTTGCAAGTTGTCATGCTGTTTACAAGAAAATTTTCTTGGACGCAGATAAATCATACCGATACATCAAATTATGAAACATTTAATTCCGAATCGCAAGAAAACAAAAAAGTTGATATAGGAAAGTAAAACGATGAACACAAATGAAATGCTTAAAGTTGTTGTGCTGTCCGGCGGTTCCGGTAATGACGCACTAATCAAAGGATTGAAGCAACTTTTCGGACAAGAAAAAAAACTCGATATTAAAGTTATTGTCAATGCCTATGACAATGGCAAAAGCACAGGTGTATGCCGTGCCGTAACCGATATGCTGGGAGTATCGGATATCAGAAAAAATCATGAGCGAATGTATGAAATAATTCATGGCGAAGAAGGCAATTTGCCGGAGTTTTTCAGTAAGCGGTTTAACTTTACGCGCGGAAATGAAAGAAAGGAAATAGAAAGCTTACTTAAACAATGGAATCTATCGCAATATTCAAGATATGTGCGCGGTTTTTTTGATTCGCCGGTGGCGCATGAATATGAATATAAAGATTTTGTCGTTGCCAATATAGTATATGCCCAGATGTTTCGCGAAATCGGATATGAAAAAACAAACAAACATTTTTGCGACATGCTTGGCATAGATGACTTTGTTGTTCTGAACTCATTTGATAATGTCTTTATAAAGGCCGTTACTCAAAGCGGTCACATTATCGCCGATGAAGGCGATATAGTTTGTTGGAATAATCCGGACGATATTATAGTAGATGTATTTTTTGACGTGCGCAACGATAGTTATGGGCTTAACCCCGCAGCTGTTAAACTTGTAAAAAACGCCGACCTGATTCTTATTTCAACCGGTACATTTTGGAGCTCTTTGCAACCGACAGTGAAGTATTTGGATTTTTACAAATACATCAATGCTTCACACGCAAAAAAAATATGGATTTTAAATAACGATAAAGACGGCGATTCATACGGCGTCAGCAGCTTGCAATTTGTCGGTTTTATGGAGGAGACAGGATTGGATTTGTCTGATTTTACAATCCTGGTCAATTCAGAAGCTGAAACTCTTTTGCGGCAGATTGATGACAGACATAATTTTGAAGTCAGAAATATGGGCAATTTAAAAGGTAAGCATTGTCCTGAACTCTTCGCCCGTGCCGTACTTGATGTTTACTTTGGTCTTATCGGAAAATTTGACACGGTCATATTTGATTTTGACGATACACTATGGAGTCGTGAAACGACAGAGTCAGCTCAGAAAACTTCAATTGAAAACCTATGTTTATTGCAAGACCGGTTTTGCGAGAAAACGATTATCGTCAGCGGAAACTCATTTGACAGCATACGAAGAAAAATACTTCAGGTTTACGAATCGCTGTCATCTTTTCACATCCCGATATGGGCGGATGCCAATTCTACGCTTTATCTTCAAGGGAAGAAGATAAAGCGAATTGATAAATGCGTACTCAGTCAAGAGAGTGTTAAAAGCATAATGGCAGTGGTCGATGAACTCGGTATAACCGATAAAACCGTAATTATCGATTCTGACGGAGTGGTTAATATAAAAATCAAACCGCTTGCAGATAAGGTCAGAGATGACGTCTGTTCTGCGTTGAATGACAGTGACAATAACTATCTAGCTTGCAAAACCGGAAAAACCACGGTGGATGTTTTGAGTAAAAACAATAATAAATCCATTGTTTTGGACTATATTGACCGTCACGGTAGAATTTTGTATGTTGGTGATGAAACGTATATGGGCAATGATGTCGTGATAGCTGGCAAGTGCTCGGCTTTTTGCCAGGTAAAAAGCGTGTTTGAAACGAATATTTTGTTACGGTTATTGGAGAAATATCTATGATACGAGGGTTTATCGTTTGCGCTGGCAAACAATCGCGCTTTAAAAGTAAAGTGCCGAAAGCACTCGTAAACATCAGAGGCAAATCTTTATTGCTGAGAAATATAGAAGCAATATCTGTATGTGACGAAATATATGTTATCTGTTCAACGGAAAATGAAAGCGCTTTTGTTCCGGAAGAACTTGGAGCGGCAAAAAAAATCGTTATCACATCAGGCTTCGGCAGTGGCGACGCGGTCTGGCAGGTTTTGCGCGGCATTGATGTGCAAAAAGGCGATATTGGTTTTATTTTATGGGGCGACAGTTTACAGCGCGAAGAAATTATAAATTATTTGCTTGATTGTTATGACGGCGTATCGCTCATACCGTGCGTTGTGGAAAACAATCCGTACGTGTGTGTCAGCGATAACAAAAAAGGCGGCGTCAATGTTTATTTCTCCAAATTTGGGGAGACAGTCAGTCGCGGGTATCACGATTTGAGCCTGTTTTGTTGCGATATATTAGCGCTGAAAAAATATCTTTGCGAGTTTCATGACGCGATATATGCCCCAAACGGGAGATATTATCACAAACACGGAAATGAAATGGAATTTCTTGATGTCTTCAACGAAACAAATATTAAAGCGAAAATAATTGAATTTACAGACTATCGTGAATTTGCGTTTAATACTGTCGAACAGCTGAATGTTTTGCTTGAACAAAGCGATAATTAAAAAGACCGCTCACGCGGTCTTTTTTATACCTTGCGGCGCTGTTAGAAAGCCGTCGGTTTACGGCAGTTTGTCGTACTGTTCGTCGCTCACCGCTTCAAGCCACTCGTTGGACGTGTTTTCGCCCGGCACTTCCACGGCGATGTGCGCAAACCAGCTGTCTTTTTTTGCGCCGTGCCAGTGTTTCACACCGACGGGGATTTCCACGCAGTCGCCCGGTTTAAGGGCGCGGGCTTCTTTGCCCCACTCCTGATACCAGCCTTCGCCGGCGACGCACAGCAAAATCTGTCCGCCGCCTTTGTCGGCGCGGTGCACGTGCCAGTTGTTGCGGCAGCCAGGCTCAAAGGTCACGTTTGCGAAAAACGGTTTGCCCGCCGACGGCGTGCTCAACGGGTTGAGATACGACGTGCCGATAAAATACTTGGCATAGGCGGTGTTTTCCTGCCCTTTGCCGAAAATGTTTTGCTTTTCAAAGTCTTTATAATCCATATAGGCCTCCTTATATGCCCAGGGAAGCAAGCCACTCTCCGAGCGACTCACGGCTTACGCCGCCACTGAGTCTTTTGCTGGGTTTCCACTTGACAGACGCGGGGCACAGCGAACGCAGAATTTTGTCGGTGTTGCCGGCTCCGCCTCCGCCCGACGTGAAAAACGGCACTATCGTTTTGCCGGTGAAGTCGTAACTAGTCAAAAAAGTGTTTATGATTGTCGGGGCGACATACCACCAGATAGGAAACCCGACAAACACCACGTCATATTCCGCCATGTTTTTGACCCGTTCGGCTATTTCAGGGCGGGACGCCGGGTTTTTCATTTCAACTGTGCTGCGGCTGCGCGGGTTTGTCCAGTCCAGGTCGGCCGCCGTGTACGGCACTTTGGGTTTGATTTCAAACAAGTCGGCGTCCGCCGCTTCGGCAAGCGTTTTCGCCGCTTTGGCTGTCACGCCGCCGCATGAAAAATACGTCACGAGTTTTTTTCCGCTGCTCATATATTCACCTCTCTCGTCTTGATTTTTCGGGCTTTGCCCACTGTCATTATAATACCGCCGCGCGGCGGAGTAAAATACCTGTTCATTATGCGTCGCGATACCCTTCGGCTATGATTTTCAAAACTAACGCGCGGCAAATCAAATATATTTGACAAAAATCCCAGTCGGGCGTATACTGTTTAAGCTGAGTGCGGGGCGCATACCCGCGGACAGCCGACAAACTTATATTTGTACCATTAGCTCAATTGGATAGAGCGTTTGGCTACGGACCAAAAGGTTAGGGGTTCGAGTCCCTTATGGTACGCCAAAAGCCTGTTTTTGCGGCAAAAACACCGTAAAAACGGGCTTTTTTGTTGTATTTTTGAGGTCAAATTTTTGTCAAAAAACACGTTTTGGGGGTAGTAGTAGGGGTAAAACTACTCTCCCGCCGAGTACTTTTTTGCCTCTTCCCGGCTGAAATCATCGCTTACATGCGAGTAAATGTTTGCCGTTGTGCCGTAGTCGGAATGCCCCAGCCAACGTTGCAAAACCTTCATGGAAATGCCTTTTTCCAGGCAATTCGTGGCAAAAGTGTGCCGTAAATCGTGCAATTTGTGATTAGGGCAAATTTGCTTGAAGAGTTTTGTCAGATGGTCGGCGGAGACGGAAAAAATTTTTTCGCCGCTTTTTGGCAAGCCGGATAAAATACGCCGTAGGGGTACCAGCAGGGGTAAAACGCGGTCGCTTGTGGCTGTTTTGGTTCCCCGGACGTGTATCGTTTCGCCCTCGAAGTCTATATCGCGCCATCTCAGCGACACAAGTTCCGTTCTTCTGAGTCCCGAATGCAGCAGAAAAAGGAAAGCGCTTTTTTCCGGCAGCGGTTCTATCTTTCGTAAAAACTCTTGCTGTTCGGTTCCGCTCAGAGCGCAGCCGGTTGTCTTTTTGTATTTCGGTTTTTGCAGTCCGACCATCGGGGATTTTGCCAACATTTCGCATACAACGGCTTTGTCAAAAGCGTTGGTCAGAATTTCGAAAGCGTCTTTTTTGGCTCTTGGCGACACAATGTTGTTTATGGTGGTCTGGCAATCGTGCTGTTTGTATTTGTCCAGCGGCAGGTTTTTTGCGTTGGGCAGAATGTGTAGCCTGATGTTTGTTTCCAGAGCGCGGAACTGTCCCAAAGAAACATATGGCTTTTTGTAAGTTGTTAGCCATTTGTACAGCCACTCTTTTAGGCCCGGCATGACGGGTTTTTGTTTTTCCGCCCGGGCTTTTTCCCTGATGAGTTTGTTCGCTTTTTTTACACAGCCGTCGGCGCTTTTGTCATAGACAGAATATCGTTTTTTGGCGACATAAAAACGGACTTCAAAAAGTCCGTCGGCGCGTTTTCTCAAAGAACCGGTTTTGAGCGTTATGGTCGGCATATCTTTCTCCGGAAGGTCGATTGCCTGATGTGATTTGTCGGGATAGAGTAGTTTGTAAATTTCTGTTTTGAATTGCCGCGCTTTTAATTCACTCATCGCTTTGGAAAAGCTGAGGTTGTATTTAATAATTTCCGCTTTGGCTTCGAGCAGAGCCGTCAGCGCGACGTCTATATGTTTGTAAAGGTTGTTTTCCATGCCGGAATATTATATTCCGTCAAAAGGCTTTTTCTTTTTCCGTAGTGTCAGCGAATTTTTTCATGATGTCAATCATCATGACCTGGAGGGCTTCATCCAGAGCGTTGAACAGAGAGAGTACCTCAGTTTCTTTCGGTGTGTTGGTGTTGCGCACTTCTACCAGACCGTAGTCGTTTTCTCTGCCTAAAAGATAATCTGTTGATACGCCGAAAAAGTCGGCTAGTATGGTTAAATAGCCAACACTCATTTGTGTTTCTTCATTTTCCCAGCGGCTTATGTTTGTTTGCGTTATATGTGTGAGTTTTGCTAATTGTCCTTGTGATAACCCTTTTTCTATTCTTAACTGCTTTAAGTTTTTCATGTAAAAATTTTAATGCAAATATGGCTTAACCCTATTGACTTTTGCATATTTGCATTATATATTATTACTATACAATGCTTATTTGCATTGAATATCAAAAGACCGGAGACGAGCCGGCAAAGGAGAAAAGGAAATGAAAGGGCAATTCAGATGTTATTTTACAGGGCGGACGATGAAGCCGTCGAAGAGCGAGAAGTACAAATATTTGTTTGTGCAAGGAGAGAAGACGGACGGCGGAATAGTAGACCCGACGGCGGTAGAGTTCTGGTCGGACGAAAACTACACGCTCAAATTCATGGAGCCGTATTCGCTTATTTTGGATATCCAGGGGGACTATGTAAAATTCGTGGATTTCGCGGAATTTGAGAATTAAGAGGCAAGCCTGACGTGATTTGTAAATAGAGGGTAGTGACGTTTAGCGGTATCGTCTTAAAACATTACCGCTCCATTAGAAGGCAGAGACCCATAACTGTTCTTCCTCCTTTTGTACCGTCTCAGTCTCGACAATCAGACGTAAAACTTGGTCGTGTAAGACGGTTAGCGGTGGCGTCCGGAAAGATTACCGCTGCCATTTACCAAAAGTTGTACTTTCCCTATGAGAGAGCCAATACCGAGGCAATAAAGCGTCAGGGCTAACCGCACAGTTGAGAGTGTAGGAGTTTAGGCAGGGTTTACACGTTGCTTTTGGTAAATCACCTGTTGTATGCAGGTGCTAAAAGCTCAAAATGACACTTCCTGAATTGAGTTTTTGGCTAGCGGTATTATACCGCATTTCACGGGTGTCAACAATGGGTACCGTTCGTGCGTTGACGGTAATCAGCGCACACCAAAGCCCGGACAAAATGGGCACACACTTGATGGCGCGGTTTCGGGCGGTTCCGCTGTAAAAACCGCCTAAAAATATTTTACGGAGGTGCATATGGCAAGAATGACGAAAGCGGAAAAGGTGGCTTTCAGGCGGGGCGTTTCTCTCGGGTGGAGAAAAGGCAAACAGTCGGCGCGGCGAGGCAGGGCAAGGCAGCGGCGCTATGGATATTACGGGAGGTAAAAGATGAATTTCAGGCAACACGTACAAAGCGACAGGGCGAAATGGGCGGTAGTCACGGTGGCAATACTCGCGCTGGCTGTGCTCATAACGGGACTTATGACCAGTTGGTTCAAAGATTTTAACCCGTATTGCTGGTTCGGGCACACGTATGACGAAGAAACGCATGTCTGCACCAAATGCGGCGCGGAAGAACCGGAAAAAACGGAAGACGAAACCGAATCGGTTGAATCGGTCATTGTCTATGATTTCGCCGCTGTCAAGACAAATACACTCGGAGATACTCCGAGTGTTTCTACTATGATGGCGGTTCAGCCGCTGGCGGCAAATCCTGTGTCAATGACTTTTGATGAGGATAAAACAACCGTTACATTTTCTGTTGTTCAATCAAACGCGTTTATTTGGAAAGTTTCGTTCGGCAATTTTTCCCGTTCTTACGGATTTGAGTCCGGCATGACGGAGCCTTGCCAGCAGTCTTTTTCCGTTGATGTTCAATCGCTTATAGACGACGGCTATGTAACAGGCGGTGTGTCCTATCCCGTAACGGTTGAGTTTGTTCCGGGTGAGTATAGAAACATCATGGGGCAAAATGTCTGGATGTCTGCGGGACAACTGACAACGTACAACATCGGCAATTTCCTGATTGAAACCGTGTCGGAACTCCCAGACCCGCCTACCAAAACGGGCTATACGTTCACGGGCTGGTATACCGACCCTGAATGCAACAACAAGTATACGGAAGATAAAGTCATCGGCAATATTACGCTGTATGCCGGATTCAGGGCGAACACTTACACCATTGTGTTTAACGCCAACACCGGCAGCGGCAGCATGAGTAATCAGACTATGACCTATGACACTGCGGCAAACCTCACGGCTAATACGTTTATCAAAGACAAGTACACTTTCAAAGGCTGGGCGACCACTGCGGGCGGTGCTGTGGAATATACCGACGGTCAGAGCGTTAAAAATCTCACCGCTACCGACGGCGCGACTATAAACCTTTACGCCGTGTGGGAACTCAACAGTTATACGGTATCTTTTGTTGTTGACGGTGAGACCACAAGCACGATTAACGTAAATATTGACGCGTCGGCGACTTTGCCGGAAGAGCCTTCGAAGGAAGGTTACAACTTTGTGGGCTGGTTTTATGAAGACGGTACGCAGTATACCAATCAGGCTATCACCGCCGACACTGTGCTGACGGCAAAGTTTGAGATTATTAAGTGCACGGTTACGTTCATTGTTGACGGCGAGGTTTATGCCCGCTATGAGTGCGATTATGGCACCAACCTTTCCGAACTGCTCAGTCAGAACGTAAACACTTTGCTTTATTCCGTGGAGGGTGAGCATAGCCCAAATTTTTGATTACGGAAGATATGGAAATAACGCTTGTTAAAACGGCTTTGGGTGAAGTTCTCCCCGAACAGGACTTCGGCACGGCGGTTACGCTTGCCATTGTGTTGGCTTCGGTGTTCGCCGCGTCGCTCATCGGCGTGGTTATATATAAGGCGGTGAAGAAAAATGACTAAACTTTTTAAGTATTGGCTTTGCGCGGTATTTATGGTTTTGTGTCTGCTGGGCGGCGGTTCGACTGCCGCCTATGCCGCCGAAATCTACACCGGCGTTCTGGAAGACCTGACGACGGACTCTTCTTTTGACGTGTCGGCATATCCGGAAAAGGCGGAAGATTATACATTGTCGGTCATCCAGATTGCCGAATCGAGCGGCGGCGAGTTGTTCGTCTACGTTTATCAGCCGTCAAAGAGATTTAAGGCAAGCAGCATAAACATATCTACCGCAATAAACGACAATCTCAAATACATAAATTACGACCTTGTTTTTCTGAGTTCGTCGGAAACGCTGTATAAGTACAAAGTCAGCGACTTTACGGTCAAAAATGACGTCGTCCGTTATTACGACATATCCAACATATACCGCCCGTGGGTGGAAGGCATAGACCCCGACACCGGCAACGATAACACCGTTAATGAAGTGCCAAACGCCGTGGGACAACTCTGGACGGCGGTCACGCTTAACGGCGAGGTCAGTTACGGCATGACCGGGACGGAGACGATAGAAGTCACGGACAAGTACGTTGACTTTTTGCGTTATCGTGACGGGGTTGGCACGACAACTGTTGATATGACCGATAGCCACTATGTCGCATTTTCCACGGATAAAGACATTGACAGGCTTATGGAAGCCGACGTGTATTATGTAGCCCGTTCCAGCAGGTTTACCATACACGGGCCAAGTTCGGGCTATGAGTACGGCGAGCCGGAAGAAAAATATGTTTATCTGACCGCCGATGACTCCGCCAGCAACCCGGGCGGCGGGATATTCGGGCATAAATTCACGTGGGAGCGCATCCAGAGCGTTGAGGAATTCATAGAAACGGAAGACCTGACCGACGAAGCGGCGGCGCAGGTCAAAAACAAAGAGTGGGTGCTGCGCTTTGCCGAAACGTCTGTTCACGTCGGTACGGATATGTTCACGGGCACGCATATAGACAGCACGGAAGTTACGGAAGTAACAATACTCCGTTTGAAGTTCGAGACCGACGGCGTGGTGTATAACCTGGGTGTGGTGGACAACAAACAGTCGGGTGATGATGTGCCGGGTAATAATCCTTACAATCCGCTGGGTTCTATCCCTTGGTGGGTGTGGGCGCTTATAGCGCTGGCTTGTTTAATCCTTATTGCGGTTGTTGTCAACCCCGTGGCAAGCCTGTTGCTGCTCATACTTAAAGGCGTTTGGTGGATTGTATCGGCTCCGTTCCGTTTCATCGGCTGGATAGTACGGAAGATAAAAGACGGAAAAGAAACATAAAAAAACAGCCGCCAAAATGACGGCTGTAACACACTATCCCGCAGACCGCTTTTGTGAGGCGCTGTATAAAACTTTCATGGGGTTGTGTTTGCGGTTGCCACAATCGCGCAACTGTCTTGTTCAAGACCTTTGAAAGAGTAATTAAAGTATAAAATTCAAGGAGGCAAAATGTCAAGACCTTTCAGGGATAAAAATAAAGACTTAGTCAATTTGCGTGTGGCGACGGCGGATGAAGTCTGGGTAACAGACAACAAGGGAAAACCACGTTTGCGCCGAGACTTGTCTATTTACGGCCGCGTGGATAAAGGCACAAGCGCCTTTGTTACGACCACGAACCTTTCAGGCGGCAACCACAGGATAGTTGACGACACTTCTAATTTGCCCAAGCGGGTAAAAAACGACGTCGTCAAGCTGCTTAAAAACAAAAACAGGCGCGTCGCTTATTTGGTTAAAGAAAAAGGACAGATAAAAAGTAAATGATAACGGTAGTGTTTGGTAAGCCCGGCAGCGGAAAGACGGCTTATCTGGCAGCGACGGCAGCTCAATATCTCAACGGCTCGGCAAATGATTATACCCTCACAAAGTCGTGCCGGGACGAAGTGTCGTCGCTCATCGACGCCGGTATGAAGCTGACTTTGCCGGAGCACGCCCCTGTTTACAGCAACTTCGCGCTGACGGTGAGGTGCGGTTACGGCAGATATAACGGCAGTTATTACATAGACGGGTTTCACATGGGGTTTCTAAATGACTTTGTGCCGGTGATAGCCGTACTGCCCGGCAGCAAAATTTTTTTGTCGGAAGCGCAGCGTTATTACAACAGCCGCAAGTCAAAAGACTTGCCGGACTGGGTTTCCAGGTTTTATGAGGAGCACAGGCATTATGGTTTGGATATTTATCTGGACGTGCAGCGCCCGGGGCTTATAGACGTGAATATACGGGATATAGCCGGCAGGTTTGTTGAGATAGAAAAACTCAGCCAAAAGAAAGATAAGGACGGCAAGGTTGTTTCGACCGACTTTCGCGTTAAAGAGTTTGAGGACTGGAAGTTCGTGGATAAGTACATCAATTCGGACGAAAAAAGCTATATCACGAAAGACGAGTCTTTCCCCTACAACGTCTTTGATTTTTACGAAAGCCAAAGTTATTACCGCAACTTTTTGCCGGAAACAGATTTCGACTACATTCCCCACGTCGCCCTGGATGACGTGGAGAAAGACATCAGGCTGTCGCAGCTGATGTACAGGCAGACAGCGCCGCCGGGGTTTTACGCGGAAAAGAGAGGCAGCAATGCGGATAGACGAACTAAACAATAAATACTTTGAATTGTACAGCGATTTGTACGCCGCGCAGCCGGTCTTGCCGGCAAAACAATTCGAGGCGATGTCAAAAGCGCTGTCGGCCGAGTACGGTAAAGAACTTGAAGTAGTTGTCGGTCAAAAAGCGCTTGAAGCCGGCAGGTCGGTGTTCGAACTCCGGTTCAAACTGAAAAACTATTTACCGCGGCGCCGCCTGTTCTTTTGGTGGAACAAAACAGCCAAAGCGCTGCTTAACCGATACAAAGCGGAGTTCGCGGCGGAACTGGAACGGCTACTGGTCACCGAAGCAGCGGAGCGTGAAACGACGGAAGAAACGTTGCCGGCGGTGTCAGACAAAAACTGACCTTATCCGCCCCGTCAAGCCGGCAGTCAGGCGAAGCCGTGCGCCGGCTTAGCAGGGCAAAGGGGCGCCCCCGGCACGCCGCAAAAACGCTCGTGACGTTGACGCGCGGAACAAAGCCTGAACGACGCTCTCGCACGGCTGTTCGCGCTTATAGAGCCGAAAGGCAGAGGCGGAGCGCGCGCGACGCGCCGCCCGCCGCCGCCTTTCACCTGCGACCATTACTGGATAATGGTCGCATATCTGGTAAAAAACATAGGGGTTGCACTGACCTCTATGTCTTGCCATACCTGAAAACGGAGGGAGATTATGCAAAAAGTCATATTGCAATCGTCAGGTGAATTGCTTTCCGATACATATTTTGACGACAAAAACAACGTGTATAAGACTATTCAATATGAGGATTTCGATTACGTATTATCTGAGGACAGCGGTAAGGTTGAGCTTATGTTTTTTCCGGACGGTTATAAAGTGCCGAAGCATATCGCTTTGGACGATGAAATGATTAGCGATTATTATACCGCTCCCGAACTCGGTTCGTTTCTCGGCTCGGCAAAGTTTCGCTCGGAAAACGGCGTTGCCGTTCCGTTATCTCCCGACGTTACGATAGCAGATTTGCAAAAGACGTTTAACCGCGGCAGCAAACGCGCTAAAAAGAATTTTTATAACTACGCACTTGCCAACAAGTGGCAATATTTTTGCACTTACACTTTTAACCGTGAAGACGTCAGGAACGATAAAGACTTGTTGTATTTGTCATGGAGCAATTTCATCAAGTCCATGCGTAAGAAATATCCGGACATAAAGGCGATAGCGGTTTACGAGGCTTTTGAGAAAGGCGGTTATCATATACACGCGTTGCTTGCCGATTGCGTGCTTACTCTTCGTCCCGCAATCAATCCGCATACGGGAGAGTTTATTTACAGCAAAAAGTATAATAACCAGGTGTTTAACTGCTTGGACTGGCAGGCGGGGTTTAACGACGTCGTGTGTATTCATCCGGATTCAAACAACGCGCAGATTGTCAATTATTTGGGCAGTTACATGACAAAAGAAAGTCCCGCGCCGTATCGCTGTAAGAGATATTTTCATACCCAAAATCTCAATTGCCGCAATGTTTTTTGCGGAAAGTTTAAGCAAGTTAAAGATGAAAAATTTCCTGAAAACATGTTTGAAATTATAGATTATCTGAAAAAGGCCGACACCGATTTTACTTTGAAAAAGGCGATTTATAAATTCGGGCTTACGGAATATAAAAAGAAAAACGGCGTTGTTATTTTTCGTAACTATTAAGCGCGGGGGTAACGTGGGGGTAAATGTGTCTGTTGGCGGCAAAAAACGATGGTTTTTACCGCCTACGGACCAAAAGGTTAGGGGTTCGAGTCCCTTATGGTACGCCAGGGCGGATTTGTAATCCGCCTTTTTTTGCAAAAGTAAACAGGGAATTTCGGCCGAGGGGCACTTGAAAATGGCGGCAACCGCGCAAAAACCGAAGCCTGTTTTTATGACATAAATGTCACAAAAGCGGGCTTTTTCGCTGCCGTCGGTCAGTTAAAATATAACCGCGGGCGGCGGGGCGGCGGGGGTGCGCGACGCGGTTTAATACGTCGTCGAAACACGGCCCGGGACAAGACCGGCGTGAATTTATGTTGGCGCGGAAAACACCGCGTAAATGTGGATAAACGTCTGAATTGCGCGTTTTTGCGTATCAAACTGTGGAAAACGTTAAAAAAATTTTGCGGCGCCAGTCACGGTTTTTCGATACGTTTTGACAAAAAAGAGCCGCGTTTTTTGGGCGGAAATGTTTTTTCAAAAGCCGTATTGACAAACCTAGGGGGGTGGGGCTATCATATTGATAAAGATACTGAAAATGTATCGAAAAATGTCACACGTATAGGCGGGATTGTTTATATTTGGCGAAAAAAATTCGCTTTGGCGAAAAAAATTCGCTTTGGCGAAAAAAATTCGCTTTTCGCAAAACCGTGTGCAGTGTGTGGAAAAGTCTTTGCATTAAAGACAAAGGAGGTTTGTATGGTAAGAACCAGAAAGAACGGCTTGACGGTTTTGCTCGTCGCGGTGCTGTTCGCTTGTCTGGCGGCGCTGAGTTTTTTTGTCCCGACTAAGGGTGTCAGCGCGGCGGACGGCACGGAAGGCTCGCCTAGCGACGCCGTTATGACGGCGGAAGACCTGCAAAGCGACATCGGCGCGGCAGTGATTGTCGATACCGTGGCACTGACGGGCAACGTCAACGGTAACATAACTGTTGGCGCGGATGCCGACGTCATTATTGACCTTAACGGGTTTGAAATAACGTCATCGACACAGGGAATGCCGACGGTTAAAAACGAAGGAAAACTCAAAATCGTTGACAACAGCGCGGGCAAGACCGGCGTCATCACCAGGGAAAACACCGCGACATATTACGTTGTGGTCAACGAGGGCGATTTGACGCTTGACGGCGTGACAGTTCGCAACGACAACGCCGCCGATACGTCGAGTTTGCTTGAAAACAACTATGACTGCGCGCAAGAAAACGCGGCGACGCTTACAATCGAAAGCGGCACATATTATTGCGCGGGCGGCAATGTCGTTAAAAATGAAAATTACGGCACGCTCAACATCAACGGCGGCAACTTCACAAGCGCGGCGATATACAGTGGCGGAAGATTCAGTGTGCTGCTTGTCGTGGGTACTGCAAATATTACGAACGGCACTTTCACCAGTACTGCCGATGGCGACGGCGTCCGCGTTGTGGGCACAAACGGCTCGACGGCAGCCCTGGACATCACGGGCGGCACGTTTACCGTGACTGCTTCCGGCGCGAAAGCGCTTCTCTTGCAGAACGGCGACGTTGACCTTGACAAAGGGACTTTGGACGTCAACATCGGCGGCGGCACTTTCAACGGCGA